>Ga0114951_10000436_pt1 | contig 58490 bp, 55 predicted proteins | sample AM7aDNAmetaG_FD_88677 | JGI IMG/M metagenome (GOLD analysis project Ga0114951, IMG submission 88677) | Freshwater microbial communities from Finland to study Microbial Dark Matter (Phase II) - AM7a DNA metaG | ecosystem: Environmental > Aquatic > Freshwater > Lake | place: Finland: Lake Alinen...
CTTCTACATTTTTTACTAAATTTACCGCGTCTGTTGTCATTAAGCTGGGATCAATACATTTAGCTACTCCTAAAACCCGATAACCAGCGGAACCTAATTCTTTTAAACCAACTAATAAGGCGTCTTCCATGCTTTTATCTAATTTACAAAGTTTAAAAATGGATTCGGGAGCGCCTTTTGAGGCACCTACTAATTTGTCGTTTTCAACAATTCTAAATGTGGTAACAGCTGTTAATTTTGCAGAAATCGGAAACTCACGAATCAGTTTATGGTTATGATGAATATGTGAAGTTTCAAAAAGGCTTTTACTTAGTAAAGCCTTAATTTCTTTTTCTATTGGATCAAACGGGTCAGACCTACCTGCCAAAAATGCGTATTCCAGAAGATTGTGGAATTTTTCTGGAGCCTCGCCACTTAATCCTTTCTCAGAGATGTCGTGGAGGTCACCTTCGGAAAATAATTTAATTAACTTCATTTTTCCTTGAGTCAAAGTGCCTGTTTTATCAACGCATAATGTGGTTATAGCACCCAAGGTTTCGATTATTTGCATACGTCTGGTAAGTACATTTCTTTTGGATAAACGCCAAGCACCAAAAGCCAAAAAGATAGTTAAAATAACAGGAAATTCCTCAGGTATTGCTGACATAGCCAGAGTTAGTCCAGCGAGCAATCCTTCAAAAAAGTTGCCATGCGTGCGTGTAACAAGAAAAGTTAAGAGTAAACACAAAGCTAATGCCCAAATAGCCAAAATTTTAACAATCTTCTGGGTTTCCGTTTGTAAAAGAGAAGGCTTAATTTCAATAGTCCTAATCATTTTTCCGATTAAACCCATTTGGGTATCTTTACCTGTTTTTACAACCTGACCAATCCCCGACCCTTTTATTACCAAAGAACCCGAATAAACTAAGTTTTCCTTTTCATTATCGGGACTTTTTACAACACTAACAGATTCACCGGTTAACATAGATTCATCAACTTCAAGGTTAACTGATTCCAATACCTTACAATCTGCAGGAATTCGGGCACCTTCTTGAAATAAAACGATATCTCCGGGAACCAAGTCTTTGCTTGGAATACTAACTTCAACGTTATCTCTAATAACTAAAGCGCCAGGACTTGATAAATCCTTTAACGCTCTTAGAGTTTTTTCGGTTTTTTGCTCTTGAAAAATAGTAGTCAGTAAAATAACAGATATTGAGGCTAACAAAATGAATGCTTCTTTTTTATCACCAAGTGCAAAATAAGTTAACCCACAAGCGATTAATAGTAAAAACATTGGCTCTGTAAGAGTAGATTTAATAATATCGAAAAGTGTTTTGGGTTTGTCCTTGTCTAGTTCATTAGGACCAACTTTTAGTAATATTTCTTGAGCTTGTTTGGAGGATAAACTTTTGTATTTTAGTAGGTCCACACGTATATGATACAGAAAATCGGCAGCGGATGCTTACATAAATATTTAATGATATGCTTTTTATATGTTTAGTAAAATTGTAAATTTCTTAAAATCTATAGGATTGCTGAGAGTTAGCGGTAGTGCAGGTACCTACAAAAGTTCTAAGGATGCAGGTTATAAACCTCCTAATCCTTTGGATAATTTGTAAAAAGCAAAGTTGTCATAAAAGCAGGGGAAAATCTCCAAGTATTTAAGTACTTACAAGATTTCCCCCACAAAGCATTTCGGTCGGTATGTTGGGCTAACCGTTGGACCAGTGCTGTTCGATTTCGTTTCTGAGGATAAAACCATACTGTCGGTTTAATACCCTAAACAAAACTGCTTTGCGTCCACGGTTTGCTGGATCGTCTACCAACTTATAACCCAGTACGCAGCGATGCCTTTCAAACCAACTTAAGATGTCTGGATGAGTGTGCGCTCCCATAGCTCTTACAAGTACCATCCAGTCATGACCTTCATTCAATTCTGGTGAACTCGGAACAATTGCCATACGACCCTCCTTTTTGGGTTGTTTGGATTATACTAGGTGGTGCCAGGAATGTAAAACTATAAGTTAGTGACGAGCTATTCTGGACTACATTAGAACTACAAGTATAATGTAGCCATGCAAGAAAAATTAAATGAGCTTAAAGGCGCTGTAACATCTAAAATTGAAATAGATGGGTTTGAAGGATTCAAAGTTGAAATTAATGACACTTCTGTTTGGACTCAAAACATAGCCCAACTGATTCCTCTTTTTGGCAAAGTTATCTTTGAGGAATTTGAAAATGAAAAGTTTAATTTAGACGACCCAACCCAACCAACACGTGTACTACATCAGTTAGAAATATCATTTAAAGACATTGACTACATGTTTGTGCTTTTGGATAAAGACGCTTTGGTCGGGCTTATCGCAATGAAGGTGCTGAGTAACGAACCAAAAGTTGGCGTGGTAATAGAAATGATTCTTAGCCCAATATACCGAGGAAAGAAAATTTCTCCAAAATTGTATGATCTTGTTTATAAATACGGTGATTTCTACTCAATAATTAGCTACAGTAAAAACCCAGCCGCTGTCCACTCCAGATACAACGTAGGTAAAAAATTTGGATATGAAACTATATTCGGGGATATGCCTACGGATATTGCTGAAGTAGCCAAATTGCAAAGTTTAGCCAAAGAATATTTCTATAACGACGGAATAGTTTCAAACGCATCCGCTCCCAACGGTTATATCTTTTTAAAAGGTGAGGAAAATGTGAATGCGCCTTTGCAGGCAGACGAAGTTAAGTTTGAAATAGAACACCCTTTGTATAAACCATTCCAGAGAATTTTAGAAATTCAGAAAACGAATGATAAAGATACTGCTGTGGGTTTGTTGGTTAGCATAAAAAATTAGGACCCTTAGCAGATAGTTACCTGTTAAAGATCCTAAGTAGTTTTACCACTCGATATAATCTGAAACTTTACCGAGCTGAAACTTTCCCGTTGTGCGAGAAATGAACTGCAGGCGCTTTGGCTCTGGATAGTGCTTGTCTCTGAGTTCTTCAAGCAGCCGAAGGACTTGCATATAACCCGATAGATTGGGTTCATGAATTATTTTTACAGCTTCAACCGGTAATGGGGCATCAAAGATCAAGCCGAAACCCACTTTTCCTGTTACCCAGTATAAGTACTCACTGGTTTCCTGATGACCTTCTTTGGCGGTATCAATTATTTGAGCCACGTATAACTCCTTTTGTGCATAATTTATGCGGTTTAATAACGATTTATGTTGTGATTATAGGCTAAAACAGGAAGAATGTCAAACTATAGGGTAACGTGGGCGAGGTCAATTTGTACTATGTTGGAACGTTTTAGTGAGATCAAACTGTCTAATAATGTAAGCTACTTTAAATTCTGGGTTGCGTGACGGTTCCTGAGTATTTCTCTAGTACGAGCAATTCTTTGTTCAAATTGGGAAACAAGTCTTAACAATCTTTCGTATTTCTCGGGCTGAGATTTAAAAAATACCTTTTCGAAATTGTGCGTTGCTATGTCTCGTTGAGCAGGAGTAAGTCTACCCCAACTACCAACAATTACATCTTCCAATTTATAGTTACCTCCAAAACCTGCTGTTCTTATGAAAGTTGCTAATATAGAACCTCTCGTTCCCTCCTCAGCAATCCGCACAACGTTATTAAGACCGCTAAAATACGGGCCCATTTTTATAGGATCCTCATCACTTGGAAACCTAGTAAAATCCTTATCGATAAATTCTTTTGCTAACCACAATAAAACTAAAGGCTCTTCATGGTCCTGAAAACCTAGGGCATTCACAAGGGTTTGACTATCGTTGTTTCTATTTTCGTTATTATAGAAATTAGCTATTTTTTCGTGTCTATCCATAGGATTATTGTACTATATATTATCGCTAGTTGTATATTTAAGTGCTATCTTAATGGATAAATTCAGTATAAATTTTGTAGATTGATGGGCCATTTGGGACTATGTTGGAACTTTTGTATCTTCTATTTCTTCGTATGCATCTGATCAATCACCGTAGGTAAAGTTGAAAGCATGGCGAGTCTTGAATGCCGTTCAGTTTCTGAAACCTTGTTATGTGGATCAAATATCTCTGGAAACACTGTTATATCAATTCCATTAACCAGTCTTTCCTTTTCCGAAAATGATAAACCGTATTTTTCAACAAGATGTTCTACACAAAGGTGAGTTATTTCGTGTACTGGTGTTGCTGCAGGGTTGGATCGTTCAAACTCTCCTTGTCGTGTTGTTCGCATAATAACTTCTCGGATACTGGTGTCATAACTACCCCCAGTTCCATATCTCGTTAATACTATTCTGTAGCTATCTTCCAATTCAAAACCCCATGCTTGTTGAAATTGCCTTAATGTTTCTATTGAACCAAGAATTTTGGGTAGTGTAGCCTGTACTCTTTCTAAACCTACTAAATAAAATGTCGGGTCATATTCTTCTCGAGTTAATTTTTCGGCATCTTGTAGATTGGATTTGTGTTTAACATCTAAACCTTTTGGCATTACAACGTTTTGTGTTTCATTAGTGATTGTTTCAAATGAGACAATGTTATGCCTAACTCTTCTTATTTCGTCATCTATTGTTGCCGGTTCAACTATTATTTCTGGTTTAGCTGTTTCATCTGAAATTGGTTTTTCCATGAGTAAAGTATAGATTAAACGTACATTAAGTACGATACAGAGTTTAGGTTTTTTGTGTAGGAAAACTTCACGAACAAAGTGAGTGCGTTTTCTGAACAAAAAACCGTAACTGGTGGGCCCGCATGGATTTGAACCATGGACCTCTCGAATGTGAATCGAGCGCTCTACCACTGAGCTACAAGCCCTCACCAAAGTAAAACATGCTGATATGTCGCTTTCGAATGCAACTATGTCGCTGAAGCGACGTATCATCAACGCCACTGCTAAGCAGCAGCTTATGCTGATATAATAATACGAATGATCAAAATCACAAAGAAACTCATCAACGACGGTTTTCTCAACTTTTTTGAAGCAGTTTTCATTAGTACTGTAGTGTTTTTTATCGTTTACGTATTCATTGGTCAAATAATGGTTATCACCGGCGATTCGATGTATCCAACGTATATAAATGGTGAAAAATTAATAGTCGAAAAATTGTCAGTTAAATACAAACCACTCTCGCGAGACGAAATCGTTATATTTAACCACCCACTCGAAAAAATTGTCGTAATTAAACGGGTTATTGGCCTGCCTGGAGAAAAAGTCATGATCTCAGACAATAAAGTTTATATAAACGGTCAACCTTTAGAAGAACCATATTTACAGCCAAATACTCAAACACAGTCTGGGCAAAACCTTAAAGATGGCGTTGAATATGAGATTCCTGCAGATTCTTATGTTGTTTTAGGGGATAACCGTAAAGATAGCTTGGATTCACGCCAATGGGGATTTTTACCAAAACAATATATAGTCGGAAGAATATTCGTTAAGTTTTAAAAGGGAAAAATCGTAACTAATTTTATTATTCTAAAGGTAAGACGTTTATCTTTTTCTTATCTTTTGTTAACCATGCAAAGCTAACTGTTCCCATTATTTTTGACCAAAGAGTGAAATCTTTGCCCATTCTTACATTTTCACCGGCAACAAAAATTCTGCCGCGTTGTCTAACAATTATTTGACCAGGTTTAATAAAAGAACCACCGAATACTTTAACGCCCATTCTTTTGCCGGGTACATTTCCGCCCTGTCTAGCTTTGGAACCGCCTGCTTTTTTATGTGCCATATAATTGCTTTAAGTAAGACCTAAGTCGTTACTTTTTTGCCTCCGCTTTTTTAGTGGTTTTAGCTTTTGCTTTTGCTGGAGCTTTTTTTGCCACTTCTCTAGGTTTAGAAATTTTTACTGCTTTTACTGGTGCTTCTTTTGTTTCTGCAACTTCAGTTTTTGTTTCAGATTTTGTTTTTGTAGTTTTAGCATCACCAATAACAATTTCTTCGATTTTAACAACACTTAAAGGTTGTCTGTGTCCGCCAAATTTGTGATATCGGGATTTAGCTTTAAAACGGTTAACTCTTACCTTGTCGCCTCTTTTTTCTTCAATTACAGAAGCTTTTACAACAACATTTTCTAAAATAGGGGTACCAACCGATACTTTTCCTTCATCTGAGAAGAATAAGACATCGATTTTTAAAGGTTCGGTTTGAGTTTCGAGCTCAATAACGTCGCCTTCTTGAATCGTAAACTGTTTTGTACCTAACTTTATTATTGCGTATTTCATAGCAGAACATTGGAATATTACACTATATTCAGACTTAGGGCAAGCATTTACATGACTTTTTGGGCATTACCCCGCGCTTGTTCAAACCTATAAGGTTGTACTGGTTCCGGCCACTATCAACAAGTCGTAAGCAGCGGTTGCAGGCAAATTGTCACCCATGGTTACACTAGGGAATATTGCCTTTGTATCGGCCTTAATAAGGTCGTTGAATGCGACTTTATCGGTTTTGAAGCGCATAACCGTTGCCGTTGTATTTGTATCAGCCGTATCAACAGAAACTACGGTATAACCTGCAGTTTCCAATTTAGCCTTAATTTTAGCGGCTAAACCAGTAACTCCCGCGCCGTTTTCAATTCTAACTTTAAGGTCTTTTTTAGCCAAAGCAGAGGTATCTGGTGTTGGAGCTACAGATGGCGTGGCCTGTGGCGCAGCTGTAGTATCGCTTAAGACAGAACTATCGGTTGTGTTTTGAGCTACATTAGAAGCTGGAACATTATTTGGATTTCGAGATTTAAGCAAGGTGACACCACCTATTAATAGACCAAGAACCAAAACGGCTGTAATAACACTACCTGCATAAACTAAACTGCTGGATTTTCTTTCAATCACTGGAACCGGTAACATGTTCAATAAGTTTATTTGTGAAGCTAAAACTGATGGATTTGTATCGGCCATGTAGTTTGTAATAACGTTAGTCTCAAATCCGGCTACTTCGCTATCAGAAATAGGAACATTCATTTTTACAACTTCATAGTTACTTAGGTGGAATGCATCGTAGTTTAGAGTGTAAACTTTTTTAATTGGCGCAGATTTTTTGTAAAAAGCCAAATCATTTATAAACCCGTCAATTTCTGCTGAAGTCTTTTCTTGCGCATAAACACCGCTAAAGAAAATTCCATTTAACTCAGACAAGGCTATAACCTGAACACCATCGACTTTGCTTACAAATATAGAGGGCTCGTTAATGTTTGCATATTTCGGCAAAAGTAAAACCCAAGGAACAACACTTCGCAAAGTAATACCGAGGTTATTTGACAACTCTAAGTAAGATTCCAAAATATCTTTTCTCACACCAATAAACTGGAATAGAAATGGAGCTATTTTTTGATAAGAAAAATATAGATCTTCAAGCTTAACATCATCCAATTTACTTTTTATTTCCGTAAGTATTTGATCCTGAACCAAACCGTCACGTTTGTTTATGGTGATAAAACGTAAAACAATATCTTGAGGTTCCGCAACAATATTTAATGAAAGTTTACCTTTAGGAAGATTTGTAAGCTGCTTGATTTGTTCTTCAACTATAGCTGTAAGCGTAGAAATATCTTTTATGCAAGAACCGTCAACTGTTGTGGATGTAATTTCACTGGATGTTTTTTTAACGTTATTATTTTCTACTGTATGAATTTTTAGAATATTTTTATTTAGGGAAAGATATAAATCTAGCATGTTTTTATATTACCAAATTTTTCTGAGATACGCGATGCAAATGTTGTTAATATCCGTAATCCCACTGGATATCGAAGTGGTTTATTCCGGTTACTGTTGTAGGCAGTAATGTGTTTAATGATGTTAAGTATATAGGATTGTATTTTACTGTTACTGCTGGATAAAGATCGTTGTCTTCGCCGAGGTCACGCCTAAATATTATGCCTTCGGCTGTAGCACCGGTAGCATCTGAAATTAGAGGCCCTTCAACCATTATTGGATTATCGGTCGGCGTATGTGTATTGAATACTATTTTACCTTTAGCAAGCATGCCTAACATTATTTGTGGTGTGCCTGTTAGCGAATAAGAAGCTTCAGGTATTCCAACTGTATAGGCTATAGCAATATCGCTGTTTGTGATTAGTAATATTCTGTTTGTTCCTAAAGTTGTAATTGAGTTTTTAATATTTATTGTGGCAGTAGCAGCCGCATCCACATATAAGATGGCAACGCCGGTTCCAGATACAGAATAAGTAATAGGATTTACAGTAAGAGTGTTAAAAGTTGCTGCGGTCATTTTATAAATGTTTCCTGCGGTAAGATTTAAACTGGTTGCTGTCTGTGCTGTAGTTGGAGCTGTATAGGCTAGTTTATCAATAGAAGACTGTTGATTTGTTAATAGTTTTGCATAACCATCTGTTGTTGTAGATGACGAAACATCCGTAGTTGAAATACCACCGGTACTAAATACATAACCATTGTCCGCAAAACCATTTGTAAGATTAATTAGGTTTCCGTTAAAACTACCATTTACGGCATGTCCCGAACAAGCTGCAACTGTGCCAACTCCCTGACCATAAATATCACCATCAAGCGCAGTGAACCAAGAATTAACTTTATTGCGTTCTATTGCAACAGCTACATCTATAGTAGTCGCAGCGGATGGTGTAACGGTTACATTTGAACAGCCACCTGAAGCACCAACAGGGCAGCTCATATAAAAAGTACTACAAGTAGTTGAGTAAAACACACATATTTTTAATGTTTTTTGAGAAACAAGTATAGAATTATTGGTTATTAAAGTAGTCCCCGTGGACGACGTAGTACCTGAACCAAGCAACGGTGGATTAGTAGCAATTGAACCATCATACACAGTAACATTTGCACCACTAATTTTTGTTGATCCGGTATTACAAGTAGTATCAGTTTGATATTTTTGCCAAACGGTCACACGCAAATCGTAGGTAGGTAAAATAATAGTGGATTTTGCAGGACAAAAGCTTGTTAAACCCGTATTATCTGTCACGATACCGCCAACTTCATATGTTGCGGCAACATTTGGAGCTGTCCAAGGAATGGTGTTACCGGATTTTGTTCCAAAGACACCTCCCGAAGGACTATTAGACCACTGATAGCTTGTTACAGTTCCATCTTGATCTGTTGCATTTGCCGTGTAAGTACCTGTCTTTCCTGCTACCAGGCTATCAGGTCCACTGACAGATGAACAAACCGGTGGATATGTAACCGGAGTCGAAGGAGATGTACCATCTCCTGTGGGCGGTGGAGGTGAGGAGCAAGAGGAACAACTTCCGTTACAGGTCTGTGTCGAATAATATGCCCCACATGCACTATAACCACATCCTGTAGGAGTATAAGAATAGTTATAACCACAATCATAAGAAGTTTGGTAAGACCCGCAAGCATAATTACCACACGTATAACAAGAAGTTGATGAACCACAATCATAACTCCAACAATAACTTCCATAGCAACCATGACAAACTCTGGTATATGTATAACAACATTGCGTGGGACAATATACTGTATGGGTGGTATAACACGTTCTAGCAACGTGAATTGTTTGCGTAGGACAAGTCGTCGGATGCCAAATCCATTCCCGGCAACTTCCTTGGTTCGCACACGCATAAGATGGACAACCTCCGCCAGTGCAACACATATTTCCACCATTACAAGAGTAAGAACCACTTCCACATGAACATGCGAAAGTCACCTTTTGAAGTAATATAAAAGACAACATAAACAGTGGTATGAAAACTAAAAGACTACGTAAAAGTTTTTGAAAAATATTTTTCATTGAGATTCCTCGGGCAAAGGTGTTGTATCAATAATAATGCAGGCATCTCCAATAGCATTACATTCACTATCTTTGCAATAAGTAAAGATATTGTATCCTTTGGGTTTCACCGTATCCCAAAAATTTACACCTGCCTTTATAACATCCAAGTTTGTCGCCAACAAAATAGTATTGGTTTCATCACAATAAACACTAGAGGTGTGTTCATATTTTGACGAAAAATCTTGAGCAGAAGGTGTTTGAATGTACAAATTTACCTTTTTGTCCACCGGGTTAGTATTTACAATATAGCCATAGATATAGTCCTTAGAATATGACCAACTAAAAGTATTCCAATTTGGAAATGTTTCATTTCTAAACCTTAAAAAGTTCTTTAATACTTGCTTCGTAATTTCTGGGGTGCTCGTATCCGTATACATCGCCACTAATGAATCGTAATAAGCATCATCCTGCTTAACTATATCTATAGGAGCAGCTGTGGGCACTGGAATTTGATCACTACCTGATTGTGCAACATTTTGCGTAGCATCTTGATTGTTGCTAGGTGTATCAGCATTACTACCAGTTGGTGTAATAGGGGTAGCTTTTTTTGGCGGAAAAAATATTTCTATATTACTACGTACATCTTTAGGAAGAATGCCATAAACAAAATAACCGATGTCTTTATAGGTCGCGGGACGAGCATCAACCGAAAATGAAAGCTTAGGTATAACGAAAGTAACAATTGCTAAAAGTACAACTACTACGACCATTACTATTGTGGTTTTACGACTTTTTGGGAGATGCATTGAATTAATTATTACACAATCACTATGTTTTGCAAAAGGATCAGTGCTAAACTAAATTTTTTCTACCAAATAATCAGCGCCCGAAGCAAACTCACGCGCATAAACTTTTTTCTTCAAATCTTCACCGAACTTTGCCAACACAGCATCGGTATCAACAGACGCAGCATAAGTTACCTTAATTTCATCCTGAACCGACAACCCAGCTTCTTTTCGTAAATCTTGGATTTTACGAACAAACTCCCGTGCCATTCCCTCAAGTTTTAGTTCTTCCGATACTTCTGTGTTTAATGCAAGTTTTATTTCACGGAACTCTTGGGTTTCCCACGCGTCACCTGTACTTATTTCACCAACAAACTCAACGCTCTTAATGTTTAATTCATCCTTTAGAATTTCAACAAGCTCATCGGTAAGTTTTTCGGTACCACTTATTTGCATTACAGATAAAGGCTGTCTAACAGAAATTCCTTTGTTTGTTCTTATAGCCAAACCAAACGAAGCTATTTCGCGAACCAAGTTCATTTGAATTACTAAATCTTTAGAATTCTCCACAATCTTGTGATCAAAAATTGGGTAATCGGTTAAATGAACTGACATTGGTGCTTTAGGATCAACACTTACAATAAGCTCTTGATAAATCTTTTCAGAAATAAAAGGTAACGCCGGTGCAACTGCTTTGGATAACGTTGTTAAAACAAAATATAAAGTTGATAAAGCCTCATTGTCACCGCCTGAAATTCGATCGCGAGAACGGCGCACATACCAACGGCTTAAGTCGTCAACAAATGCATCTATAGGGCGCACAGCGTCAGGAACAACATATTTTTCAATGTTAGCTACAAATGTTTCAACAACTTCATTTAGGCGAGCAATAATCCATTTGTCCAAAATATTTTCGGACACAACAGCCTTATCAGGAGTCCATTTATTTGACTGTGCGTACGTTAAAAAGTATTTGACCGAATTCCACAAAGGATTTAGAACATTTCTAAGTTTTGTTTTAAGTTCTGCTTCATCAAAGTTGGCATTTTCTCCAACCATTAGCGGTGATCCCATAAGGTATAAGCGCAACGCATCTCCGCCGTAACTTTCGAGTATTTGCTTTGGATCAGTGTAATTGCCATAAGTTTTACTCATCTTACGACCGTCAGATCCGGCTAAAACGCCAGTGGTAATAACATTTTTAAAGGAATTAGTTCCAAACAATGCTGTTGATAAAACATGCATAACGTGGAACCAAGCTCGTACTTGTGCAATATATTCAACAATGTAATCACCGGGATAATTTTGCTCGAACTTTTGTTGGTTTTCAAAAGGATAATGAAACTGCGCAAACGACATTGAACCTGCGTCCATCCACGAATCCAAAACTTCTGGTCTGCGTTTGTAAGTTTTTCCGTCTTTGTTTATAAAAATTTGGTCAATATAAGGTCTATGTAAATCAACAACTTTTTGGCCTGATAATTCTTCAAGTTCTTTTATTGACGAAATAACTATGCGGTCTCCATCTGGAGCTTCCCAAACAGGCATGGGTGTTGCCCAAAATCTGTTTCTGGAAATACACCAATCTGGGGCTTGCTCAACGTTTTGTTTAAATCTTCCAGTTTTTAAGTGTGAAGGAACCCAATTTATATTCTCGTTGTTCTTAAGCATTTCATCTTTTAGCGCTGATACCTTTATAAACCAAGAGTTTTGAGCTTTTTGAATTAGTAATGTGTTGCAACGATCATGGTATGGGAAACGGTGAATTATCTTCTCGTTTTTAAACATTACTCCGCGTTCAATAAGTTCTGCGATTATTAATGGATTAGCTTTTGAATAATATGCGCCAGCATATGGATTTTCAGTTTGATTACCGGCAATAAATTTACCCTCATCATCAATTGTTTGCATCATGGTCAAACCATAGTGTCTACCCATTTCCGAGTCTACTTCACCAAAGCCCGGTGCCGAATGAACAATTCCGGTACCGTCTTCCATGTTAACCATACCTTCGAATTCGTAAACTTTAAATTCTTCTGGCTTAGAAGCGTAGTAATCGTAAGGAGCTGTATAAGATAATCCAAGTAATTCCGAACCTTTTATTGTTTTAACTACTTCATTGGCTACATCCGCAAATACAGCAGTTAGTCTTTTTTCTGCAACAATATATTTTTTACCAGCGCTACTCACAACAACATAATCTTCTTTTGGATCTACAACTAAAGCTCGGTTTGATGGAAGCGTCCAAGGAGTTGTCGTCCAAGCTAAAATATTTATTCCCTTAAATTCACCTTCGGTTGTTATTGGAAATTTGACTGTTACTGCTGGATCTTCAACATCTTTGTACGAATTATCCATACCAACTTCAAAGTTTGAAACAGGAGTTCCGCAAGTTGTACAAAATAATGATGTTCTTAGTCCTTCGTAAATTAAGCCTTTGTCGTAAAGCTGTTTAAAAGCCCACATAACACTTTCCATATATGTTTGGTCAATTGTTTTGTAAGCGTGTTTAAAATCTACCCAGCGCCCGATTTTGTTTACATACCATTCCCATTCAGCCGAGATTTGAGTTGTATATTCGTAACAAGCTTGCGTAAACTTTTCGAGTCCAAACTTTTCGATATCGCGTCTGTTTGGAATATCGTATTTCTTCTGAACCTTGTTTTCTACGGTTAAACCATGAGCATCCCATCCCCAAACTCGCTCAACTCGTTTACCTTTCATGGTCCAATAACGTGGAATTATATCTTTTGCGATCGAGCCTAAAAGGTGGCCATAGTGAGGTAAACCCGAGATAAATGGAGGACCATCGTAAAAAACGTATGAATTTTCGACTGGATTTTTTTCTACTGATTTCTCGAATATCTTGTTTTCGAGCCAAAAGGATAACACTTCGTCTTCGAGGTGAGGTACCGTTTTATTTTCTGGAATCCTAAAGTCTGACATAGATTGAGGTGATTTTAGCAGATTAGACCCACAGTATAAAGGAGAAAAGAAGAGGGGCACATCGCTGGAAGAATTTACCACACGTGTGCCCCAATTTACAAAGTTTCCCGAAAGCCTACGATACTACGTCAAAACCCATTTCGAACCTAAACCGTGTTTCATCTGCATGAATCCATTTGGCCCGGTAATTAAAGTCGTACCTTTTCCGCGGAACGCTTAAATGTCTCAGACGTTAACCTGCGGTGAATCAAGCCTTGGATCCATTTTCAAATCCGCAAACTTGCTTCGTACTAAATTTCTTTCCGTAAACTTCCAACTGGTCAGAGATGCTCTACAGGAAACTCGTACTGAGAAAAATACTATAAATTCAAATTTCTGTCAACATTATTTGGAGGATATAGTCTATAAAAAATATCGTTTTGTGCTGCACGGTAAAACAAAACGAATAACAAAGCAGTAAAGAGTAAGAATAATAAAACAAATAAACTTTTATATTTAAAACTTAAATTTTCCATATAACATCCTCAATTTTCTGTTTTTTGTTGGCATAACGAGCTAAAGCAAAAAACAAATCAGAAATTCTATTTAAATACTTTTGTACAAATTCATAATCGGCAAGTTTTCTTTCAAGCTTATATTTTACAAAAATTCTTTCCAACTTTCTTGCCTGAACTCTACAAACATGTAAATAACTTGATTCCACAGAACCACCGGGCAAAATAAAATGTGTTAACGGAGTATTTTGAGCTTCTACTTTATCTATGGTTTCTTCCACGTACTTTAAACGGGTTTCCCAATAGGTACAATCACGCTTTTCCATTTTTTTACCGGCAACATATGACCCCAATAAAAATAAATCCCGCTGAATATCGTATGCAATTAATTTAATTTGTTTGATCTTTGATAAATGTAAAAAACCAAGTGAGGCGTTAAGTTCATCGAGACTACCTAAAACGCCAAAGACCGGATCCGACTTTTTCAGCCGCGCTTGTTGAGCATATAAAGCTGATGTACCGTCATCACCGGTCTTCGAATAAATTTTCATTAACAATGACTATACCCGCACTGGTAGCATTTTGCACAACCTTCTTGTTGCACTAATGTATAGTTACCGCACTCAGGGCACATGTCGGTATTGGCAAACACCGAACTTGCAAGATGTTTTGGTTCAACTACAGAAACGTTTTCTACTTCTGATTTTTCGCCATTGTTGCTGTGACCATTTTCGTCCGTTTTTACAACAAAGTTAAACTCCTCGGCTAAAACTTTTGCTATTGCATCAGGAATAGAAGTAATTCTTGTTTTACCAAAGCCAATTGATTTTGATCCACCAATTCCTACTAACTGTGAAATGACTTCCTTTAATATTTCCTCAGAATAGTTTGGCATTCTTAACCAGCCAGATAATAATCGACCAAGTCCTTCGGACAAAGCTGCAACATCACTACCTGCTTTACCGACGTTCAAGAAAACTTCAACCGGACGATTAGCTTCGTCTTTATTTATAGTGATAAACGCTTTTCCTTGAGGTGTATTAACTTTGTAGGTTGTACCTGACAATTTGTAACCACGATTTATTAACATTGGTTCAAGAGCTTCTTTTGTGTCTACAGTAATTTCTTTAGAGATATTTTCGTTTGATGTGGCTGTTGTTACAGAACCTGCCGCCGCCGATTTACCATCCTTTTCGCCCTTGGTCTCCAATACAACTTCCTGGCGACTTCCGGTTACATAAACAGTCAAACCCTTACAACCCATTTCCCAACCCATCATATAAACTTTAGCAACATCTTCTTTTGTAGCACCTGCTGGAAAGTTACAAGTTTTAGAGATTGAGTTATCAATAAAAGCTTGAATTGCAGCCTGTGTTTTTATGTGTTCTTCTGGTGTTATATCGGCGGACACAACAAAAGTATTTTTCATGTTCTCAGGCAATTCCTTAATATGCTGGCAAGAACCTGTGTTTACAACATCATCAATGATTTTCTTTTTTGTATCGTCATCAACATAAAGTTTATCTATGGCTTTTTGGAAGAATGGACTTACATAAGTTAAAGTCATCTTTCCTTGATCTCCTGCGGCTTGGTAAACGTTTCGGTAGTAAGCCAAAGCAAAAACCGGTTCGCAACCATAGCCTTCAATACCGGCAACTGTGGAAATTGTTCCTGTTGGAGCAACGGTCATTTGTGCGCCGTTTCTTATACCGTGTTCTTTTATGCCATTTGTTATTTCGTTCCAATCAAGTTGAGGTCTGCCAAAATCATGAGTAAATGCTGCTATAGCTACAGGTGGTGTCCACTTTAAGTTATCGGGATCATAAATACTTCCACGAATCTTTAAGAATGGTCCACGTTCACGTGCCAAATCAACAGAAGCCTTCATTGAGTGGAAACGCATAAACTCAGAAATTTGTGCCGCAAATTCTTGACCTTCGTCACTGCCGTATCTAATACCTGCGGCATACATTGCGTCGGCCAAACCCATAAAGCCCAAACCTATGCGTCGAACGTTATGTGCGGCTTCCCTAAGTTCTGGTACTGCTGGAATATATTTATTTGCAGAAACAGCGTTATCCAAAAAGCGAGTGCTTAAAATAATTGTTTCCTTTAATACTTCCCAATCTATTTGACCATCTGCAGTTAATGTTTCGGCAAGGTTTATGGATCCTAAGCAACAATTTTCGTAAGGCCCAAGCCATTGCTCACCACAAGGATTGGTAGCTTCTAATTCGTAAAGATGAGGAACCGGATTTGTGCGATTAGCTACATCAACAAACAAAACTCCTGGTTCACCGTTTTTGAATGCATAATTAACAATCATGTCGTAAATTTCACGAGCTCTTGGGCTTTCAACAACTTTTTTTGTATGAGGATCAATTAAATCGTAAGTCGTATCTTCTTTAACTGCTTTCATAAACACATCTGTTACAGCAACTGAAATATTAAAATTAGCGATATGACCTTCTTCACTTTTACACTTTACGAATTCACGCACATCCGGGTGATCCACACGTAAAACTCCCATATTTGCACCTCTACGCACACCACCTTGAGCTATTTCACCAAAAGCGGCGTCATACACTTTTAAAAAGCCAATTGGTCCTGTGGCAACACCGTTACTTGATTTAACAACCGCACCTTTTGCACGTAGTCTTGAAAATGAAAATCCATTTCCACCACCTGATTGTTGAATCAAGGCAGCTACTCGCAAAGTTGAGAATATTCCGTCGCCACCTTTGCCTAAATCATCTGCAATAGGTAGAACAAAACAGGCAGCCAATTGTCCTAAAGGAGTACCGGCTCCGGTAAACGTTGGAGAATTAGGGAAAAACTTTTTACTTGATAACAAGTTGTAATATTCAATACTGGAAAGTTCAGGATCTCTGTATGGTGCATCCGGCTGAGCCATTGTATCAGCAATACGTTCAAACATTTGTTCAGCGGTTTCTGCTAAATCGCCCTTTTCGTCCTTTAACAGGTAACGCTTTTCTAATATTTTTCTAGCATTCTCTGGAAACGAAATTTGATCGTTCTTTTTAAGCACACGTGAGTCATTGAAGTACAGGTATGAGCTCATACTTTTATTCTTTACTCACGGATCAGCAACCTTTCACTGCCTCGTTAAAGATTGGCGACGCATGAGATTATTTAAATTTACTAAACAAATAATCTATCTACTTTATTTAAGACAAAAAAACACCGGCCTTCAAACACATCAGTGTTTATCTTCGCCAGCGTCTCTTCCTTAACATTAATGAAAACAAATTTACTGACTTTATACAACAAGCGAACATTGGAGATTTAAGTGATTAAATTATGTTGGAAAGGCGAATAAAAACGTACAAGCGACTAATGGAGATTAATATAATTGTGAAAGGTTTCTTTATTTACCGCGTAAGAATGCTGGAATATCGTAGCGACTATCATCTTTATCTTCTTTATGATCTTTGGGTTCTTCAATGCGTTGACTTTTATTTGGCTGAATTTCCTCTGCCTTTGGTTGATACTGTTGCAACACCGGAAGTATTTGCGCAGGATCATCTTTTCGTTGTGGTGTAGCAAAAGCTGTTTCAACCGGGGCACTTCTTACGGGAGTAGGTACACTGTTATTAGCAGCAGTTCTCGCAGCATCAGCTTGCTGTCTGCGCTCCACATATCCAAAAACCGAATCATCTTCACCGCGTGTATCAAAACCTGTGGCAATAACCGTAATCTTTATTTGACCTGCAAGTTCCGGATCAATTGATGTTCCAAAGATTATGTTTGCATCTTCATTTGCTATTTCTCTAATGATATCTGCAGCACGAGCAACCTCTTTCATTGTTAGATCGGGACCGCCTGAAATGTTAAACAATATTCCTTTTGCACCCTCAATTGATTGCTCAAGTAGTGGCGATGAAATAGAAGCACGGGCCGCGGTTTCAGCACGATTTTCACCTGTGCCTATACCGATACCCATTAAGGCTGTTCCTGCTGTTGCCATAATTGTTTTAACATCGGCAAAGTCAACATTTATAAGTCCTGGTTTAACAATTAAATCTGAAATTCCCTGAACACCTTGGTTTAAAATGCTGTCTGATAATTTAAATGCTTCAAGCATCCCCATATTTTCGTCGGCAACTTCTAATAAGCGTTCATTTGGAATAGTAATTAAAGCGTCAACTTCGTTTCTAAGTTCGGCTATACCACGATCTGCATTTCGCATACGTTGGGCACCTTCAAAAGCAAATGGTTTTGTAACAACACCAATTGTTAATGCTCCTGATTGTTTAGCTAATCTTGCAATAACAGGAGATGCACCAGTTCCGGTACCGCCGCCCATGCCCGCGGTTACAAAAACCATATCAGCACCTTCTAAGTTTTGCTTTATTAAATCTTCTGATTCCTCGGCGGCTTTTTTTCCTACATCAGGATTAGCGCCCGCGCCTAAACCATGAGTAAGTTCTTGCCCGATTGGAATTTTTATTACAGCTCTGTTAATGGATAAATTTTGTGAATCAGTATTTATGGAAACAAACTCAACACCTTGAATTTGACCCGATTCAATCATGGAATTCAAGACATTACCGCCGGCTCCACCGACGCCAATAACTCTAATTTTTGCAAATCTTTCTATTTCGGGTTTTACTAGCATTTATAATAATCTTTTAGGGCAGGAAAGATCTAAGTTTATCAATAATTTTCGAAACGCTTTTTTTCATATTACCGCGGTGCTCGTCAAATGACAATAGTGATCCACCACGATAAAGCTTGGTACCGTATAAAATTGCACCAACGCCGGCCGCGGATGAAGGACCTTGAATTTCATCAATTAAACCTGTTACACCTTTTGGAGTTCCAATGCGAACAGGCATTTTTAAATTAACTTTTGCGCTGCGTTCAACACCGGCAGTTAAGGAACCACCACCTGTAACAACAACGCCTGCTGGAAGTTTTCCAACTAAATTAACTTTTACAACTTCCAATGCAATTAATCTAAAAATTTCCTCGAGACGCGCATCAATAATTTTGTAAAGCATGTTTCGGGGAATTCTTTCGATTTCTAAATTAAATTCTGAAATATCAAACTCTTCGTCGCGCTTAACATTATCCATAGCTTTTCCAATAAGAGCTTCGTTACTAAGTCTAAGTTTTATTTTTTCAGCATCTTCTAAGCGAGATCTCAAACCAATAGCTAAATCACTTGTCACCAATCTGCCACCAATAGGCAAAACAGCTGAATGTACAGGACTTCCATCCAAAAATGCAATCATAGATGTTGTTCCGCCGCCAATATCAACAAGTAAAACACCAAGTTCTTTTTCAGTATCTGTTAAAACTGCCTCGGATGAAGCAATTCCTGTGTAAACTAATTCCTCAACTTCAACACCAACTTGATTAACACATCTAATGATATTTTTCATTGCTATAGAAGAACCGTGAATAATATTCGTTTCAACTTCAAGCCTTACACCTGACATACCAACCGGATCTTTAATGCCCTCTAATGAATCAATAGCAAAATCACGTGGAATAACATGAATAACTTCACGTGTAGAAGGCAAAGAAACGGCTTGCGCCGCTTCGATTACTCTTGCTACATCATCTTTACTGATTTCAGATGTTTGATTTGGTGCTACGGCTACAACTCCGTGTGAGTTCAAAGTTTCAATATGACTTCCATTAATAGTTACAAACGCTTTTGATACCGAGACACCGGCCATTCTCTCAGCTTTTTCCAAGCTTTGAGCAATTGCTTCAACAGCGCTATCAATATCAATAACGTTGCCTTTGTTGATTCCTTTTGATGTTATATCTCCTGAAACGCCAACGACCGAGACTTTTGATTCAGATACAGAAGCTATCGTGGTGCTTACTCTTGTGGAGCCAATATCAATTCCTGTAATTATTTTTTCTTTGGGCATAGGTGTTTATCTAATCATATAATACTATTACTTTGTCATAACGTAAATCAACCCTTTTTAAAATTTTGCCATCCTGAAGCATTTTTTTTATTAATGCACTAAGAGTTTGAATAGCATTTTTTTTGTTTTTATCGTTGCCAATATAAACCTCTACATTATTTGCGTAGAGTTCAGTATACCTTGGATTGAAACTCATGCTACTAACTTTTAAGCCTTCTCTATCTGACTCTCTCAGGATTTCTATACTAATCGGCACAACATCTTTTTCCAAAAATGTTCCAATTTTTATATCGGCATCATAATTTATTCTCGGAAGATCCAAGAAATCTTGTTGCACAGAACCAAGTACAAAGCCGTCACCATCTATCAAATAAGAATCGGCGTCCTTATAAACTATAGCTAACGGGACGCGCTCCTCTATTAAAACATTTACTGTATTTGGAAACTTTTTTTCGACTTTTATGGTTTTCGCTCCAAGAAAATTAGTTGAAATTGTTTTTTCAAGCTCCGGCGTTTTCACTAGAAAATAGTTTTTGTTTATAACCTGAGTATTCACCAAGGTTTTAACATCATCTAAATTTACAAACTTTTGTGTACCAGTAATTTGGACATTTGTAATATCAAATTTTCCGGAGTTAAATACCCAGTCATAACCAAAGTAACCCAAACCTCCAAGTACAATTATTACGGCAGAAAGTTTAAAGAACATTTTATATCTTCGTCCTACATACGTGGTTTTCTTTATACCGCGCTTTTTGGTATTGATATTTTGTAAAAATGATTCTTTAGCGCTTAGTTGATTAATACCTGGAATAGGCCGAGTAATCTTCTTTCTGTTGCCAAAAAAGGAAGACTCAGTTTTTTTTGTTGAGAATTTTAAAAGTTTCATTTGATATTAATTCTGCAGCATCAGCATTTAGCAAATTAGAATCTTCATTTATAAGAAAGCTTCGTCTGTTAACAAGCATATCCTTAATGGTTGAAACAAAAGTGTCGGCTGATAATTCTGATTCTGGCAAGACACGCGCCAAACCCTGGCTTTGTAACAACTGCGCATTTTCAAATTGCTCGTTATGTGAAACCCAAGGAATCGGAATTAGTAATGCAGGTTTTTTAAGAGCCAGAAGCTCTGAAATGGTATGTGCACCGGATCTTGAAACAACCAATGATGCTTTATCAAATGCCTCGCCTATTTCATCTTCAAATATAAATTTTCTAATAAAATATTTTCCTTTTGTTAAAGACTTAATAGGTTCGTAAATGGCATTCAATCTATCAAAATCATTGGTAACAGAATAATCACCGACTTGGTGAATAACATTACAAAAAGCTAAAAGTTCTGACAAACTTTGTTTTACGGTTTCATTAATCATATGTGAACCTGTTTTGCCTGCAGTAATGTAAACATATGGAAGTGTATTACCGGTTTCAAAAGCGGTGGAATTAGATTTAAAGATACTTTCTCGTAAAGGAATACCCGTAAAAACTGTTTTTCCCGCGGGAAAATATTTTGCCGAAGCTTTCCATGAGATTAATACTTTTTTTGCAAACCAACCAATAACTTTGTTAGCGTACCCTGCTACAACTGTTTGTTCGTGTGTTACAGACGGAATACCCAAGAAAAATCCCGAAACTACAACAGGCACTGCTAAATAGCCACCAAAAGACAAAATAGCGTCGGGTTTGATACTTAATAAAATGAAAAAAGCCTGAATAAAACCAAAAGGAACCAAGATCAAACGACTTAAACTGGTAATTTTATAAACCTTACCAGCCTTTAGCTCATAAAAAGGAATTCCAAGGGAAGTTATCTCTTTGTATTCAAGTGTTTCGTGCGTGTCACCCTTTAACGAATGCTTATGCCCCAGCCAGAATATCTGCAACGTAGGATCTGTTTCTTTAAGTTTTTTTATTACCGGTAGAGCCGAACTGTGATGTCCACCGGTTATTACTAATCGCATACGCTTATATTCTAACAAAATTAATGTTCTTTGTTGTGAGATTTACTAATATTAGCCAAAATACCTAAAGCCATTAACGTGAAAACCATAGAGGAACCGCCATAAGAGATTAAAGGCAAAGGAACACCGGTAAGCGGAATTATCTGAGCCATCGCGCCAACGTTTACAAAAAACTGTAAAGCAATCCATGCAGTAATTCCAACCGCCATTAACTTTCCTACAGGATCTTCAGTGCGCTTGGCAATAGAAAAACCTTTGTATATTAAATATGAGAAAGCAATAATCACTAAAGTTGTACCGATAAAACCAAACTCTTCGCCAATGATCGCAAAAATAGAATCAGAAGCAACCTCAGGCAAGTACTGATACTTTTGACGAGATTGCCCAAAACCTACACCAAATATTCCTCCTGACCCTAACGCAATTAATATTTGTTTAATGTGATAACCCATTGTTAAATCAGTAGTCGAGGAGTTACCCAGTCCTAAAAGTGTGAACAAACGCGTACGGCGGTAAGGTGACAATAAGATAAATCCCGCAATACTAACAAGAGCTGGTGGAACTAGCATATACAATTTTTTTAGAGAAGCTCCGGATGCAAAGAAAATAACTGTTCCAATTGCAAAAACCATAACAGCCGTAGACATATTAGGTTCTAAAATAATTAAACCCGCTACAAGTAAACTGGTTATAAAATAAGCCCAAAAAGGATCTTCACCATTTTTTAAACGCTTACTCAACTGTACTGACAAATACATAATTAAAGTTAACTTGGCCATTTCGCTCGGCTGAAATCCTGCAACGCCTAAAAATGGTAATTTCGGAAACGGCGCAGGATTTAAATATAACCAACGATTAGCACCATTAACGCAGGGAGCAAAACCAAAACCTGATGTACAGGGCAAAAAACTAACCAACGCCAAAAAGGCTAACAAACCTAGGTTAACAACAAATAAAACAAAGGAAACTTTTTCAAGATGTCTGTAATCCAAGCGATAGAAAATAAAAAAACCAACCAAACCCAAGGCAATCCAGCCAGCTTGAAGTAAAACAAATCTGTATGGATCATCGTATAAAGTATTTGAGTGAATTGCCGTCGCGTTTGCGATCATGATTAAACCAAAGAGTAAAAAGGAAAATATGGTTATTAATAAAGATCTGTCACCGATATTTTTATTTAGGACAGTAATTTTTTTCATTAAAAGTTGTAACTTAAAGTAAAGCTAGAAAAATACCTGCAAATGCCACAAGGATGCCAAACAATATGAAACGGAGTGTAACTTTTACCTCGGGCCAACCCAATAATTCAAAGTGATGATGGATAGGCGCCATTCTAAATAATCTTTTTCCAGTAAATCTAACTGAAAGCTGTTGTAATGGGCTTGAAATACCATCGACCAGAAAAACCAAACCGATTACAAAAAAAGGAACTTCTCTGTGAAGCATTATAGCTAAAATTGCCAGCGTCGCTCCCAAAACATGCGAACCAACATTTCCCATAAATATGCGCGCGGGATAAACGTTAAAGTACAAGAAAGGCAACAAGGCACCTACAAATGTAGCACAAAATACCGCTAAAGAATTATATTGTAAAAATCTGGAGATCAACCAAAAAGATAAGAATGAAATAAAAGCTAAACTGCCAGCCAAACCATCTAGACCATCCGTAAAGGCCACAGCATTCAAAACTACTATAAACATTATGAAAACAAAAATAGGGTAGAAAAGCCCTATGTGAACATTTCCAACTAATGGAAACCAAATGAAATCCCAACCTAGCTTAAAATATGTCCAGTAAGAGATGAAGCCACCCATTAAAGCTTGAAACAAAAACTTTTGATACGTCTGAATGCCACTTGAATCAGCACTACCAACTATTCGCCACATTTCCTGAAACCAATACCAAGGCTTTAAGAAGAAATATTTTTTTGCAGATTTTTGTTTAAAAAAGTGGCCAAAGTAATATTCAAAAAATCCAGGTAACCCGGACTTTCGATATACTTTTGTAAAGTCTTCGAGCAAACCAAGTAAACCTGCGGTTGTAGCTACGAGCAATGGCAATAAGGTTTGAGTTCGTGAACGATTAAATGCAAAAGTAACAATGGCGACAGTTAAAACAAAAACCAAACCACCCATGGTTGGCGTTCCTATTTTTAAAACGTGGGTTTGTGGACCGTCAGTTCTAACACTTTCGCCCATTTGAAACTTATAAACAAAATTAATCCAAATTGGATATAGGATAAAACTGATAACACCAGCTAAAAACACGAATAGCAAATCATACATTATTCCCATTGTTTCCATATTTTTGCTCCTAAGTTAATCAATTTGTCTGTAAAGTTATCTATATAGTCCTCAACAATCTCTATACCGCCTACTTCGCTTTTACCTGTACCAGTACTGTTGCCATTCCCAGACGATGGGTTTCCAGCTGCAAGTGCAGCTAATGCCAAAACAGCGCCATATCGAAAATCGGTTATATAAAACTTACCTGGTTTAAGTTTAGTCGGACCGGCAATTTTTGCAACCGTATAAGGTTCGCCTTCTTTCTCAAAATCATAGGAGTCATCGCTAATTACAGGAACCATGCCGGCTTTTGAAGGCTGTAATAAATCAATTTTGGAACCAGCTCTGTTTAGATCTCTAATAAATTCAAATCGTTTGGTGAAAACAGTATTGTGAACCAAACTTTCACCTTCTGCCTGAGTTAATAACAATGTTGCCAATGGCGCCCAGTCAGGAACAAAGCCTGGGGTAGGGGAAATTGTTAAATTTAAAGGCTGTAATGTTTCGTCGTGACGCCAAACTTTTAGCGCACGATTTTCAAATTCAAAACGCGCACCAAGCTTGTTCAGGAAGTTTACAAAAGGAATCATTACACTTTTATCGATATTATTTACTATGATATTTCCCTTGGTAATAAGTGCCGCCGTTGCAAAAGTAGCCGCCTCAATTTTGTCTGGTTGAACTTCAACGCGAGCTTCTCTGAAAATATTAGTGCCAACAACTTTAATGGTTCTTGGCTCAGTTCGTTTTATATCAACTCCCATATCGACCAACAGCTTTATTAAATCGTCAATTTCACTTTCTTCCGAGGCATTACTGATGGTAGTTTCACCAACAACAAAAGCGGCACACAATATTGCGTTATCTGTAGCCAAATGACTTGTTACCTTAAACATTATGGAAGCCGGATGTATAGCATCGGCAGATAATTTCCAAAAGTCATCGTCCTCACCAATAGTTATTCCAAATGATTTCCATGTGTCCAAAATACGATTAACAGGTAAAACTTGATAAAGTGTACTTTTATATTTTGGAATTAATGCTTTACCAAATCTAAACAACAAAGGACCTGCCATTAATAGTGCTGTTCTAAAACGAGTACCTACTGCCAAGGGAACTTCAAAAGAATTTATCTGTGAACCATTAATCATTAATCTGTTACTACCTGTCCATTCAGCAATAGCACCAACGCTTTTTACTATTTCAATATCATCAAGGATAGATTGTGTTCGAGGAACATTTTCAATAACTGTATCTTCATTAGAGAAAAGGGCGGCTATAACAAGTTTTAATGCGGAATTTCTAGCGCCTGAAACATTTACTGTTCCTATTAGAGGATTTCCACCTTCAACCAAAATACTTGGCATATTAAGATAGGGTAATCAAGAGCAGGGAATTAAGTACTAACATAACTCCCGCAACGATTGTTGTTGTGAAAACTATCTTTTCAACACCACGTAACGATCGGTACATGCTAAAGGAACTTTTTAGTCCATAAGCTAAACCTGCATTCTTTGATTGCATAAGTACTAGTGCTGTTAATAAGACACCTAAAAAAACTTGAGCTATTTTTGATATTAATAAGTAATTCATTATATTGTTCCTACTTTTTTCCAGAACTTAAATAACCTAAAAAGCTATAAGTCAAACTTACAAGTGATGACCCTATAACACCTGACCAAAATCCTGTAAGGCTTTTAGATGGTAGCATAAAGCCGAAAATTAGCAAATTGACAGTCTTTGTAGCCATAAAACTAAACGCAGGAATAAACAAAGTTAACACGTACAAAATCACAAAAGTTAAAATTAAATTAAATATTAATCCGCCTAGACCTTTGTAAGGGAGGTTAATCATGGCTAAAACAGGGGTAAGAGCTACATATAATAGAGTAAGAGCCAATACTATAAAAAGGTAATTTTTAAGGTATGGCTGGCCAAAGTCGAATGTTGAGAGAAGATATTGAGAAAAACGTACAGCCACAGCTGTAAATACGAATATTCGCAGGATTGCTTTCATGTATTTATGATAGCAGTTTTGGTTAAGTGACACCAGTAAGGGCAGGTTGTTACAGTGGCTATAGGTTGGACAGACAGAGATTTTAAGATTATAATGGCGGCAATTGCTAGTGAATTCATAATATAAATACCAAAATATCTTGGAGGGATAATGGGACCATCAAAATCTTTTAAGAATCTTAGCGCAAAAATACCAGAGCTTTTGCCAACGGATGCTGTGGAAATAACGGACACACGGAATCCAAACTATGTAGCCAAATGGCGCGCTTGTGGCATAACTTTCAGTTTGGACGAAACGCGGGACACCCACCACATGAGCCTCGACGTTTACATCAGCAACAGGGCCAGCCCAGAAGCAATTGACTGGAACAAGGTCGAGGAAATAGTAAAGAAGGTTGCCGATGCTTACACACAAGCATGCAGAGCAAAAAGGCAAAACGCATCCATGAATTGCTCTGCCTGGGTAAATACGCGAAATAAAAACTGGTTTCCTTGTCTGATGCAAAAGTTGCAGGAACAGCTTACAGATTAGGAATAACCGGCATATGAGGATCTATATAGCTAAAAGCTGCATAGGTCCTTATTTTTTTGCGCACAATCGGTAGCGCATTACCAACGCTATAGGTTGACCGAATACGCTTTTTACATTATAATAGCGCCAGTTATCAATGTTTTCTTATTCAATACCATAAAAACCATGGAGGGAATATGGCCGCGTCAAGGGAATTTAAAATACTTAGAAGCAAGATCAAATCAATCATGCTGGTTCAAACAGTCGAAATGTTCGACAAGGAAAAAGAATATTACAAGGCAAAATGGCTACATCGGGGAATCGTGATTTCTTTAAGTGAAATGGTACGTAATCACACGCTTCTATTGGATGTCTGCATCAACCCAAACGTTCCGCTACCAGAAGTCTACGACTGGGAAGGCATCTCGAAATCACTAAAGATACTTGTGCAAAAGTATCTGGATGCGTGCAAACACATCGGTATGGACCCCGCCGTAGTTTGTAATGGGTTCGTACCAACAAATAAGGAAAATTGGATTGATGATTTGATTGCCCGTCTTAAAAAGCAACTAAGGCAGTAATCAATAAGTCTATCCGGTAACAAAAGACCTATTACGCCAAAAGCTTAATGGGTCTTATTTTTTTTCAAGAGTATTCGGCTATAGGTTGCCATATTACCGATTTCAAGATATAATCCCAGTAACAATAAAACAGTAGTTAAAACAAATCTAAGGAGGTGAAAAATGTACGACACCGCACGCAAACTGGCAAATGCCCAGCTATCATCCGAAAATATTGAACTTGGAGTTTTTAACAAACATCCGGGCAACAGGAACATGATGATCATATCGGTTTCTGTCATTCAACCAGGAAAGGATTCCACAAAGGAGAAGCCCACTTTCGAAACAATCCTTGCATCCTTAACCTTTGATATCAATACTTTGGAAATCAAATGGACCAGTAACAGTGCCTTTATTTCAGAAGCCAAAATTGCAACAACTGAGGCAGCGGTTAAAAGTCTACTGGAGCTTGAATTTCAACGCGTTTTCTAACACCACAAAAACCCATTACCAAAAAATAATGGGTTTTTCTTTTTTCCAACATCAATAATTCCAAATACCTTACACAGACCTAATCAACTTACTTCTTAACAAATGATGATACTTTTGAGCAAACCTATGAGCCTCATCACGCAACGTAATAACCAAGCGTAAACCTAGGTTGTCTTTTGGCAAACTTACTTCAAAAAACTCACCATCTTTTTTATAAACTAAAGTTTCAAATTTCTTAGCGATACCAATCACAGGTAAGTGGAAATCCAAAAAATCCATTGCAGCCAGCACCGCCGAAATTTGACCCTTACCACCATCAAGAATAATTAAATCGGGCAATCTCCATTTTTCCTTATCGGCAGTAATTGCTTTTTCACGTTTTAAACGGCGATATAAAACTTCGTGCATCATGTCAAAGTCGTCTGGGGAATCCTTAAACTTTATTTTAAATTTGCGATATTGGCTTTTATCAATACGCCCATCTGTAGCAACCACCATTGAACCAACAGCTTCCTTTCCGGAGATGTTGGAAATGTCATAGCATTCAATTCTCAAAGGTGGGTGAGTGATATTTGGTAAAACGGCCACCAATTCGTCTAACGCCTTAAGTGCTAAGTCGTCCAGCAAATATGGATTTTCAACATATTCTTCAACACCTCTAAAAGTTTGACGAACGTAATTAAATTTTTCTAAAATATTTCGATACTTTATTGCTGTTTCATAATCCTCAGATTGAGAAGCTTGATCCATTTTGCGTTTTAATTCATTTAATATCGCCGAAGCGTCGCCGGCCAAAATTCTATTTATTTTTTCAAAGTTATTTTTATATTCATGAAGGTCTTGTTCGGAATTATTAACGCACGGTGCCGGACATGCCTTTATATGACCATACAAGCAGGGGCTTCCTAATTTATGATATCTATTGAACTTACCGGTAGTGCAATCCCTAAATGGAAAGATCTTACGTAACGTTTTAATGACATACTTTGCCGTGGTTCCGTCTGGATATGGGCCAAAGTATGTATCTTTAGGTAGAAGAGTGGTTTTCCTTGCAGACATAAGAACCGGTACCGAAACCGGTTTGCCGTTAATTTCAACTTTTTCATTTCTAATTACAATATATAAATAAGATTTATCGTCTTTTAATAAAATATTATAAACGGGGAGATATTTTTTGATTAATTCCGCCTCCAGCAAAAGTGCCTCGAACTCAGATTCCACCAAGATTGTGTCGATGTCGTTAATCCTTTGGACCAAGGCGTAGGTCTTGGAACGTTTGTCTAAATTGCCGGAAAAGTACGAGGATACGCGGTTTTTAAGGCTTTTTGCCTTGCCGACATATATGATTTCACCCGTTTCATCCTTATAAATGTAGACGCCGGGTTGCTTAGGCAGATTCTTAACTTTTTCGAGCACATTTGTGCTAGCCATAAACTTATTGTAGCATTCAGGTATGCAAAGTTATCGGAAAAAACTTAACCTCACTTTTCTAGGAATAACTGCAATAGTTGCAACCTTTTTAATGGCAAATATCAACGCGAAACCTGTAAAAGCAGCCTCTGGTCAACAATTCACAATAGACTACGACATTTCTTACGACGTGCAGGAAGATGGACACACGTTGGTCACCCAAAACACAACAATAACAAACCAAGCTAACGATGTTGTACCAACAACTTACTCTTTTAGTACAAAACACACTGATATGTATGACGTAACCGCACAAGTAAATGGAAAAGTTGTAGAAGCCAGCAAAACATCTTCCTCAACCGACGGAGTAACCGAAACTTTAGTAAATATTCCAATAGTAAATTTTGCCATAGGACAAGGTCGCCAAAATAAAATTACACTTAAATACAGCACCGGCGATATTGCAGGAAAAGTCGGTAATATATGGAATACAAACATTCCAAGAATTAATATCCCCGACACAACAGTTTTATACAACGTAAGATTGGCAGTCCCCCAAAAGTTTGGGCCAAAAATCTATCTATCCCCTACTCCGGTGATAGAAAAAACCGAAGGAACAAGCACAGCCTATTACTTTACAAAAGAATCCTTTGTAGATAAAGGAATAACCGGAAGTTTTGGTACATTTCAAGCCTTAAATTTTAAATTAAAATATCAGCTGGAAAACACCATGATTATTCCCTCACTGTATGAAATTGCATTACCACCTGACATAAAAGACCTTCAGCAAATCAGATATGATCAAATATCGCCGGCCCCACAGAATATTTCGATAGATAAAGACGGAAACGCTATGGCAACTTTTAGAATGTGGCCAAGGCAAAAACTTGAGGTAACAGTTGTCGGTTCGGCAAGAGTTTCCGGCAGACAAATTAGTACAGCCTTCGGTGGAAAATTTTCCGAATTACCTGCAACCTTAGTCAAAGAAGAAACTCAAGCCCAAAAATATTGGGAAGTAAACTCACCAGGTATCCAAGACATGGCAAAATCACTTAAAGATCCAAACAAAAATGTTATTGAAAACGCCAAAAAGGTTTATGACTTCATCACAAAGAACTTTTCTTACAACTATGACGCCATTAAAGAAGACTCTGTGCAACGAAACGGTGCCTTAGCCACTTTAACTCAGAAAGGACCTTGGACATGCATGGAATTCACAGACGCTTTTGTGGCAATATCAAGAGCTATGGGCATTCCCGCGCGAGAAATTAACGGCTATGCTTTTACAACCGACGAAAGTAACAAACCTTTATCCATAAGTTTAAAAGGTGGCGACTTACTCCATTCGTGGGCTGAATTTTATGACCCATTTTACGGATGGATTCAAATAGATCCAACTTGGGGAACAACATCCGGAGTTGATTACTTTACCAAACTTGATACCAGTCATTTTGCGTTTGTTATAAAAGGAAAAAGCTCGGAATACCCATTCCCTGCAGGAAGTTATCGTTACAGCGACGACGAGCGATTAGTTGAAGTAGATTACGCGCAAAATACTAACGACGATATTTATAAACCACGAATAACCATAAAAAAGGTTTTCAATTTTAACCTGTATCAATGGATTAGAGGAAACGCACGATATAGCGTTAAAAACGTTGGTGGCGTTTTCATTTACAATCTTCAAGGTAAAACTTTAGCGCCCAATCAAGAAACAACTATTTACCTGCCGAAGAACTCAGCAATTGTTACATATACCGACTCAAACGGTAATATCGTAAACACAGCTTTATAAGTACTATGAGCCCGAGAATGGTGTTATAATTCCCCAAAATCTGCAATATCTATAGAAAAGGAGTAGTTATGCCAGTAGAAAACAATTTAATTTTAGCTGATGTTATCGCTTTGGCGCTCAAGCAAGAAAAGGGAAAGAAACACTGCTACAACCTGGTGGCCGGCACGCATGCAAATGGTATTATCGTCGAAAAAGCCCTGGGAGAAGTTGCCGGATACTTTGATATTGAAATCAAGGAGGATGGCAAGTTGTTGATCCTAACTTTGCTGCGCGAACTACCCGCGATCTCTCAACCTGAGGCACAACACCAAACCGCGCCCAACGTCGTGGACGAAATCTAAAGAAAGACATAAAAATATAAAGGGAAGGAGGAGAAAATGCCTATATCCTTGGAACAGTTTTTAGAAGAATTGGAAACAATGCACATTCAAGGAAACGGAGAGTTTGATCTGGATACGGATTTTCGACGCGCGCGATTAATCGAGATTCTTTACGACCGCTTCCCGGACAAACGCTTCATAATCTCGCAACCGTATCTTTGCCATGTACAAATTCGGCGAGTGAGCTAAGTGAAACAAGCACGCCCAAACAGACTCCGCACAGACTTAACGTTTTTGCGGAGTTTTCTTTTGATTCTTAATAAATTCGTTCATCTCGTGTAAAGCCTGTGCGGTATAAGATTGTTTATTATTCATCAAGTCGCTTAAAGAACCATTAAATATAACTTGTCCACCCGCTTCTCCACCTTCAGGACCGAGGTCTACAATCCAATCACTATTTTTAACAACATCTAAATTGTGCTCAATAACAACAACGGTGTTTCCGCGTGAAGTTAATCTTTTAAATATAGAAATCAAATTTTCCAAATCTGCAAAGTGCAAACCGGTAGTTGGTTCGTCTAATATATAAAAAGTGCTTCCTGTGGCACGTTTGGACAATTCTAAGGCCAATTTAACTCGTTGTGCTTCTCCACCCGACAAAGTTGTAGCAGGTTGCCCAAGTTTTATGTAACCCAAACCTACATCAAATAATGTTTGAATCTTTCGGCGAATTTGTGGAATGTTTTCAAAAAAGCCTAAAGCTTCATCAACAGTCATATCTAAAATGTCAGCGATATTTTTACCCTTAAAGTTAATTTCCAAAGCTTCGCGATTGTATCTTTTGCCATTACAAACGTCGCAGTTAACATAAACGTCGGGCATAAATTGCATTTCAATCTTTAGTTGACCATCACCACCACAAGCTTCGCAACGTCCGCCTTTAACGTTGAAACTAAATCGTCCCGGGCCGTAACCGCGCAACTTAGCTTCTTGTGTTTGTGCAAACAAATCTCGAATATGATCAAAGGTTTTTGTGTATGTGGCTGGATTAGACTTTGGTGTTCTTCCAATAGGACTTTGGTCGATAGCGATAACGTTTGAGATGTTTTCAATACCGTAAACGCCTTTATAGGGCTCCGGCATTTCCTCGATTTTTAAACCAAACTGTTGTCGCAAGGCTTGATACAAAGTGTCCATTATCAACGTAGACTTACCTGAACCTGACACGCCTGTTATACAAACCAATTTTCCAAGCGGAACCTCGAGATCAATATTTTTTAGGTTTCTTCCGGAAGCACCCTTTAAAGTTAATGTCTTTCCTGTGATTTCCTTTTTAATTTTTGAGTTAGCTTCTTGCTCTAATAATTCTTCGAGGGCGCGCTGTTCTTTTATTCCGTTTTTACCAACAACTAACCTGCCTGATAAATATTTTCCTGTTAAAGAATTTGGATCTTTTAAAAGTTCAGCCGGAGTTCCTTCAGCGATAACCTGTCCACCATGTTCACCAGCACCTGGTCCGAAATCAAAGATATAATCACTTTCCATCATGGTTTCAGCATCGTGTTCAACAACTAAAACGCTATTTCCTAGGTCACGTAAATTGTGCAAGGTTTTTATTAACTTACCTTGATCACGTTGATGTAAACCAATTGAAGGCTCATCCAACACGTATAAAACACCCGACAAACCTGAACCTATTTGTGAAGCTAATCTTATTCTTTGCGCTTCTCCACCGGATAAGTGCGCTGATGAGCGTGACAATGTTAAATATCCTAAACCAACATCTACCAAAAACTTTAGACGATAACTAATTTCTTTTAAAATAGTATGACCAATTATCGTTTCGCGTTCGTTAAAGACTTCTGGTAAATGGTTGCAAAACTCTTGGGTTTTAACAATTGAGAGATTCGTGACTTCGTTAATATTTTTTTCATCAATAACAATAGATAAGACTTCTTTTTTAAGTCGTGCGCCATTACAAACCTTGCATTGTTCGTTAATCATGAACTTTTCGATTTCGTTACGGATAAAGTCCGAATCGGTTTCTTTATGACGACGAATAAGATTTGGTATTACACCTTCAAACTGAGCTTCGTATGAATGTTCAAGTCCGGCATTTGTTCTGTAAGAGACTTTAAATTTTTTTCCAGGAACACCGTACATTAATATTTTTCGTGCTTCTGTAGTTAGCTCGCCGATTGGATCGTCTAGAGAAAAGTCGTATTCTTGTGCAACTTTTTTTACAACATTTTGAGTCCAAGTCTGGTGTTCAAACAATCGCTGCCATGGAAGTATTCCGCCTTCGGAAACAGACAACTTTGGATTAACAACCATGTCTTCACTAACAATTAACTGCATTCCCAAACCATCACACGCGGGACATGCACCATGAGGCGAGTTAAATGAAAAAGTTCGAGGTTCTAAATCAGGTAAAGAAATATTACAAAACGGGCATGCGAAGTTTTCTGATAACATGTGATCTTCAAACTTTTTTGGGTTTTCAGGAAAGTCAAAGTCAGCATCGTCAATGATTGAACAAATAACAATGCCTGTGCTAAGTCTTAAAGCAGATTCAACTGATTGATAAAGTTGTGTTCTAAAGTTTGTGATAAATTCTGTGTCCTTAGATTTTGCTTTTGATAATGTATGGCGTGAGATTAATGCGTCAACTGTATGTTTATTAGTTTTTATTAAATCAAACTTTTCACTTAAACTACGAACTGTTCCGTCGATTCGTGCACGGACAATTCCCTGCTTTTTTAGGTTTTCGAATAATGTGGAGTATTCACCTTTTCTGTCTCGAATTATTGGCGAAAAAAGTATAAACCTGACACCTTTAGCTGTTTTGTAGTCGGCATGCTCACCAGCTAACTGTAGTATTTTTTCTATAATTTCGGAAGCACTCTGGCGCTGGATCTCGCGACCACAGTTTGGGCAGTGAGGATGCCCTACTCTAGCGTATAAAAGTCGTAAGTAGTCGTAAACTTCGGTGATTGTTCCAACGGTAGATCGTGGATTTTTAGAAGTAGTCTTTTGGTCAATGGCAATTGCCGGAGACAAACCTTCGATTTTGTCGACATCAGGTTTATCCATTACGCCTAAGAATTGGCGCGCATACGCCGATAAACTCTCAACGTAGCGTCTTTGACCCTCAGCATATATTGTATCCATAGCCAAAGATGACTTTCCTGATCCGGACACACCTGTAAATACCACAAATTTATTTTTGGGTATATTAAGATCGATATTTTTGAGATTGTGTTGTCTCGCTCCCCTGACGAGGATGTGAGTTAGGGCGCTTTCTTCCATAACTTCAGTATTCTACGGTAAAGTTTCGGGTTTGTGAAGAGGTTTAAGGTTTATTCAGCGGACTCTGCTTTTTCGCGTCTACCAGCTTCTATTGTTACCCAGTTTAGTGCGCGGAGTGTTTCTTGGACACTTTCTCTAATATTATTTAATTGCTCATCAGTTTTGTCTTTAAAGGCTAAGGCCTTATCATCACCATATAAAGTTTTTGCTCGCTGTTCCAAAAGTGATCTGGTTTCATGAAACTTTTCGACCAACCAAGACTCCACGGACTGTACAACCTCTTTAGAACGATTCCCATCTACAAACTGATCACATCTTTCAAGAATTGTGCTCATATTCTCAGCATATTGATGTACACCATTTGTAACATTCGTCTTTTCGTCATCACGTAGTTCGGAAAAAGGAACACCATATAAATCGTGCGCGTAATCATCGGCTTGTTGCTCTGGGTAAGGTTTAACAAAATTTTCAAAGGTGGAACGCTCGACAGTAATTATATGCGTAAATTCGGCAGCTCCAAGTCTTTCGTTTGCTTTAGGAGCCTCAACAACAATTTCATTTGGAACATAAGCTTCTTCAGGATGTTCCTGTTTTTGAAACCATGTAAATGCGCTATTCAACTTTTCAATATCAGTATTTAACTTTTGTAATTGTGGATCTTCAATTTGATGTTCAGCAAGATTTGTGGCAACTTTATCGCCATAAATTTCTTCAGCACGCTTTGTAAATTGTGCATTCAAATCTTTCCACTCCATTAACAACCATGAATGTATGGGAGTAGTTACATCTGAGGAACGATCACCTGCTTCGAAATTTTCACAATAGGCAAAAAGAGTATGCATTTTATCTATAAAATTATTTTGCTCGTCAGTTGGATTTGGCAACGAACCTTCAACTTGCTGCAATTGTGTTTCTCTTGTAGCTACAAAGTCTTTAAAGGCACTTGCACCAGCAGTTTCATCAGCAGCCGCTTTTTCCAAACTTGGAGAGTCTTCAAAGTTAAAGGTTGTGGACATTTCGTCGATTGGCATATATTAATGTTATAGAATCACAACGTTTTGTCAATTGTTACGCTTCTTTTTATCCTTAGAATCTTTTTTATCGTCGATACACAATGTCGAAGGTATATTACTTCCCTTAACAAATACCTCGGACTTATTACACTTAGCATCTTTTTTTACAAAAACATCATTTGGCATTGGCTCAATTTCATTTGTGGTTCCAGTTAACACTGCGCGCATTATTCTATTCCAAATAGGAGCCGCACCCGTTACTCCCGAAGCTAAATAAGGATTCATTACTTGCCCGTCATTATTTCCAACCCAAACTCCCACCGCATACGAAGGCGTAAATCCAAAAGTCCAATTGTCTTTTTTGTTATCGGTAGTTCCTGTTTTAACAGCCACAGTGTATCCGGGAATATTAAGTTGGTTATAAGTTCCAAAAGCCGGGGTGCGCGCATTGTTGTCGGATAAAATGTTCCACAATAAATAAGAAACTTCGGGACTAAGCACACGATTAGTTGCCGTTACATCCGGATCCGCATGTGAGTTGTAAATTTCTTCGCTGTGACCGTCTTTAATAGCTAATATCGCGTTAGTATTTTTATATAGTCCCCCACGAGCAACCGTAGCATAAACATTATCTAAATCCAGCAACCTAACTTCACGGCCACCCAACGTAATTGATAAACCATATTTCCCATCAACAGCCCAATTTGTTAATCCCATATCTTTTCCCAACTGGGCGATATTATCCGGACCCAAAGCTTTGGCCAACTTAACCGCAGGAATGTTATATGAATTTGCCAGGGCAGTGCGTAAAGAAACGTCACCGTGGTATTTACCATCGTAATTTACAGGTGTGTAAGGTTTTGAACCGACTGACTGGTAAGTTATAGGCGAGTCATTAATTACGGATGCGGCAGTATATCCTTTTGATAAAGCCAAAGCATAAGTTACAACTTTTATCGATGAGCCCGGCTGACGTAACGCTGAAGCAACGTCAAAAGAACCCCAATTTTCTTTAAAATAATCAACCGAACCAACGTAGGCTAAAATATCGCCGGTTTTTGGATCGATAACAACGGCCGCTCCATTAGTGAAGTTGTACTTTGCTCCCTTTGTAACTTCGTCGGAAACAATCTGCTCAACTTTTTGCTGTAAATCCAAATCCAACGTGGTATAAACCGACAGTCCTGCAGTATCAACATACTGTTTACCGTATTCCTGCTCCAACTTATTACGAACATAATCAACAAAGTGCGGTGCTTTTATTGTGTCAGTCTGTGGAGCAAAAACTAAATCTTCTGCATAGGCGGAATCAGCGTCGGCCTGAGTTATATATTTAAGTGTAACCATGCGATCTAAAACGTATTTTTGGCGTTCCTTTGCCATATCGAGATTTGAAAACGGTGAGTACGCTGTGGGTGCCGAAGGCAAACCAGCAAGCATTGTTGATTCGGCTAAATCTAATTCCCAAACGTTTTTGTGGAAATATTTTTCTGCCGCCGATTGAATTCCCCAAGCATTTCCGCCATAAGAAATATTGTTAAGGTAAAGTTCAAGTATTTGTTGTTTGGTATAACGTTTTTCTACTATTAAAGCTAAAACTACTTCCTTAATTTTTCGTTGAACAGTACGTTCTGGCGTTAACAAAACATTTTTTACCAACTGCTGTGTAATGGTAGAACCACCCTGCAGATTATGTTTAAAGAAAATTTCACCCACGGACCTAAAGATACTGTCGATACGTACGCCGTTGTGATAATAGAAAGTAGAGTCCTCTACAGCTAAAGTGGCATTCACAGCCTGAGTTGGAATTTGATCTAAGCTAACATGTTGGTAATTTTTATCAGCATAAATCTCGTATAAAAGCTGTCCTTTACGATCATATATTTTGGTAGAGCCGTAATTTTGAGAAGTGATCGAAAATAAATCAAGGTTAGGTATTTCTTTAAACCAAAGATAAATCATCAAAGGTATAACCAAAAAAATGAACAAACCTAAAAAAGTTACAAACAACAATATCTCACGTGACGTAAATGTATGAATTTTACTAAGATCTATATGTATTCCGCCACGATTATTATTTTTCTTCGGAACGAGTTTAATTATTTTAATTATAACGGTCAGGAGTGCTTCGAAAGGAAATATAACTAGATACCCTATGCTTTTTACTATATCTATTAGGCTTTTTAAGAACATAATTTACTTAAAGAACTAAGGAGAAAAGATTTTACTAAAGATGTACTCTCGAGGACAGATTGGCTTGATTGTAAGTTAAGGGAATATCCGAGTCAATGACAAATATAAGTTTTAATCCAAGTACTTTCTAATCTCACGAACACGATCGCGCAACAACGCTGCTCTTTCAAAATTTAAGTTTTCGGCTTCATATTTCATTTCTTTTTCTAAATTCTTCAATTCTTTTTTCAGTTCCTTTGGAGGCAATACTTTATAATCAACATCTTTAAGTTTCCACGCTTTATCGGCTTTATCTTTTAATTCTTCCTCTAAAGTCTCGTCGACTAATTTTTCTCGAAAAGCTTTGACTATTTGCTGAGGAATTATGTTGTGTTCTTTGTTGTAAGCCAGTTGGATAATACGTCTACGATCAACTTCGGCAATGGCTCTTTGCATGCTTCCCGTAATGTTATCGGCATACATAACAACCGCTCCTGAAATGTGCCGGGCAGCACGTCCCATGGTTTGAATTAGTGCAGTTTCAGATCTTAAAAACCCTTCTTTATCGGCATCCAATATTGCAACCAAAGAAACTTCAGGCAAATCTAGACCTTCTCTCAATAAGTTAATACCAACAATAACATCGTAGTCACCACGACGAAGTTTATCCAAAATATCGGTTCTTTCTAATGTATCGATGTCTGAGTGCAGGTAAGTTACCTTTACACCTTTTTCCAACAAAAACGCCGACAACTCTTCAGCCATACGTTTTGTTAACGTTGTAACTAAAACACGCTCATGCTTAGCGGTTCTATCCAATATTTTCTTGTACAAATCATCAATTTGTCCTTTTGAAGGAATAATTGTAACTTGAGGATCCACTATTCCTGTTGGTCTAATTAATAGCTCAGCAACATTTCCGTGAGCGCGTTCCATTTCCCAATCTTCCGGTGTAGCACTAGCGTAAATTGTTGTATCTATTTTGGTTAGAAATTCTTCAAAGTTTAGCGGACGGTTATCCAAAGCTGAAGGCATTCTAAATCCATAATCTATCAATGTTTGCTTACGAGACTTATCGCCATTGTGCATTCCCCTAATCTGAGGAATCGTTATATGAGATTCATCGATTACCAACAAATAATCTTTAGGGAAGAAATCCAAAAGTGTGTATGGGCTTTGTCCAGGTTTACGCCCGTCAAAGTATCGAGAATAGTTTTCAATTCCCTTGCAGTAACCAATTTCCTTAATCATTTCCAAATCGTAATTTGTTCGCTGTTCCAAGCGGTACGCCGCAACAATATTTCCAGCATCTTTAAGTTCTTTTAACCTTTTTTGAAGGTCTACCTCTATTTGTTGAATAGCCAAAGGTCGCAATTCTTCTTGAGCAACGTAATGTTTAGCAGGAAAGATCATTACGAATTCAGGGCGCTTTACATTTGAATATTCTATTTCGTCACCTGTAAATGGGTCAAAGTAAGAAATGCTTTTTAAAACATCATCAAAAACTTCCAAGCGAACGGCATAATCATCGTAAGCTAAGTAAACGTCGATAATTTCACCGGTCACCCGATAAGTTCCACGCAAAAAGTCGTAATCAGAACGATCGTAATAAACCTGAGACAAACGCTTTAACAAATCCATCATGCGAATCTTCATACCTAAACGGAGTTCTATAGCAACCTTGCTGTACTCTGCCGGTGAACCTAAGTTATAAATACAAGACACCGAAGAAACAACAACAACGTCTTTTCTAGTCATTAAAGAAGTTGTTGCCGACAAACGCATTTTATCGATCTTTTCGTTTATGGCCGAATCTTTTTCTATGTAGGTATCTGTCGAAGGTATATAACTCTCCGGCTGAAAGTAGTCGTAGTAACTTACAAAGTACTCAACGGCATTATTTGGAAAGAAATCACGAAACTCTTGGTAAAGCTGTGCGGCCAATGTTTTGTTATGCGAGATAATAAGTGTTGGTTTTTGAATATTCTGGATCAGGTTTGCAGCTACATAAGTCTTACCACTTCCCGTTACTCCCAATAGAACTTGGTCTTTTTCTCCGGCCAGAATACCCTTAGTAAGCTGGTCTATAGCTTGTGGTTGGTCGCCAGTTGGTTTGTAGTTAGCTTTGAGGTCAAACATTATAGAAACATTTTATCATAAGGTTTGGGTTTTGTTTGGTAAAATGTCCTTGACACATTCGGGTACTATTCGGTACTATTTAAATACCAAAGGAAATGCAAAACTCTGTACTTGGTTGCATACCTAAAAGGAGCTAAATGAGTCCCGTAACCCTTTATAAAAAGCAAAAACAGATTCTCGACTTTATTTCACAATATATACAACTTAACGGATACTCACCTACTTTACAGGAAATTGCTATATCAATGAACTTATCTTCATTGGCTACGGTACATGAACATTTACAAGCTCTAGAAAAGAAAAACATCATTAAACGCTACGACGGCGCGGTTCGTGGGATTGAAATCCTTGAGCCAATGTTCAACTCTTCTCTATCGGCAATCGAACTTCCTTTAGTAGGATACATTGCAGCCGGACAACCAATTGAAGCAGTAGAAAATAATTTAGCAACAGTTATGGTTTCATCAGATATAGTTTCTAAAACAAAAAGATGCTTCGTATTACAAGTCAAAGGTGACTCAATGATAGATATGGGTATTTTTGACGGCGATCACGTTGTTATTCAGCAACAAAATGTAGCCAACGATGGACAGATTGTCGTAGCTCTTATCGACAATGAGTTTGCAACGCTTAAAACTTTTTACAAAGAAAAAGACGGACAAATAAGATTACAACCAGCAAACCCAAATATGGATCCCATTTATGTGGATGCAAGATCCTTGCAAATTCAGGGCGTTGTAACAGGAGTTATTAGAAGATTTAAAAATTAAGCTTGTTGTTTTGGCTTAAACTTAGCTTTGGCGAATTCGTAAACCATAGGTAATATTGATATTACTACTATTGCCATTACAACAACTGAAAAGTTCGACTTAACCTGTGGAATATTTCCAAAAAAGAATCCAGCAAGTGTAAAACAAAATACCCAAGCTAAACCACCAACAGCGTTATACATAATAAAATGTTTGTAGCTCATTTTTCCAATACCTGCAACAAAAGGGGCAAAAGTTCTTACAATAGGAATAAATCTTGCTAGGAAAATGGTTTTTCCGCCATGTTTAGCATAAAAGACTTGTGTCTTATCTATATGATCCTGATTAATAGGAATTCTTGGATTATCAATGAGTTTTTGCCCGAAGAAGTATCCAATCCAATAGTTAGCGGTATCTCCCAAAAAAGCAGCTATCCATAAAGAAACCAGCAAAATCACGATATTAAAAGAACCGATCGCAGCAAATGCTCCTGCAGCAAATAACAAAGAATCTCCTGGTAAGAACGGTGTAAAAACAAAACCAGTTTCAGCAAACAAAATTAAAAATAAAATTGCGTATGAAAAAGTACCGTACTGGCGAATAATGTCCCCCAAGTGAGTATCAATATGTAAAATAAACGAGATTATTCCTGAGATAATATGCATTTAAACATCATAACATCTTGTGATAACATTAAACAAATGATAGAAGCTGCCCAACTAGAAATCTATTATCAAAAATACGGCAAACAAAAAGTCGACGAAGCAATTGCTTATTTAAGTTATAAAGAAGCTAGTATTCTCCCAAAAAACGAAGATCCAAACTTTCCGATTTTATATGTATTTAGGCACGGTCAGACTGTGGATAATGCTAATTTTATTTTTAGTGGCTGGCGTGATGCCGATATTACAGAAAAAGGAATACAACAGGCAAAAGATCTAGCAGGAATGATGAAAGATAAAAAGGTAAGCATGCTTGTAGCGTCAGACCAGATTCGTTCGATTAAGACGATGCAAATTGCTATGTCATTAAATCCAGCAGCAAAAGATTTAGAAATAATTAAAGATCCTAGACTTAAAGAAAGACGATACGGAGATTTACAAGGAAAAAGCAAACTAGAGCTTCAACTGGAAAATCCAGGGTTACTTTTAGAATATCGCCGATCATATAGCATTGCCCCACCGAACGGTGAAAGTATAGAAATGGTTGTGAAAAGAGTGAACGAGTTTATTGAAGAAATTTTGCCCAAGATGAAAGAGTTTAAAATAAACGTTGCAGTATCATGCCACGGAAATTCCATTCGAGGTTTCAGAAGATATTTTGAAGGTTTAAGCGACGAACAAACTGCCCAAGTGGAAACGCCATTAGCTCAGGATTACGCAGCTTACAGTATTAGGTAAAACTAAGAGTTATAAACATCTAACAAACGATTATACTTAACAACACGCTCTCCCCTAACAGGCGCACCGGACTTAATGAAATCGGCACCTACCGCAAGCGCTAAATCGGCAATAAAACTACTTTCACCAGTTTCACCACTTCTATGAGAAACAATAGTATGCATACCTGCATTTTGTGCCATTTTTACAAACCTAAAAGTCTCGGTTAACGACCCAACTTGGTTTGGTTTAACAATAACTGCATTTGCCATTTGGCCGTCAATTGCCATTTTTAAAAACTTAGGATTGGTTACAACAAGGTCATCGGCTACAACCATTAAGTGATCTTTGTGAAGAGCATAAAAATCTTTCCAACCTTGGGTATCGCGTTCATAAAAACCATCTTCAACATAAATTAACTCAAATTCTTTAAGCAACTTGCCATAATAATCTCCAAGTTCTTTTGCATTAAGTACCAACTTTTCCTCGGAAATATTATATTTGCCGTCTTTACAAAAAGATTCGGCGGCAACGTCCATGCCAAAAAATATATCTTTACCAACAACACCAACTTTTTGTGCAGCTGCTTTAATTTTTGTTAAAGCTGTATGTACGGTTAAACCACCAGGCGCAAAACCACCTTCATCGCCAACGCTCGTAACAAAGCCTTCAGTGTGCAATATATCTTTTAACTCGTGATAAACCTTAACGCCGATTTCAACACTTTTTTCAAATGGAGTTCCGGCAGCAGGAATAACCATAAACTCTTGAAACGATAAATTATTTTGTGCGTGTTTACCACCGTTGATTATGTTAAACACAGGTGTTGGAAACTTAAGTTCGGCGCGCGTTAAAACTTTTCCAGTATATAGTTGTGATAAATATTGATAGAGCTCGAGTTTTTGAGAAACCGCACACGCAGCGGCTACAGACAGTGAAACAGCTAAAATACTATTTCCACCCAAGTGTTCTTTGTTTGGAGTGCCATCCATGTTAATCATGAACTCATCGATTGCAGTTTGATTAAATGGATCTTTCCCCTTTAACGCGTCATTTAAAACAGTGGAAACAAGTTCGGCGGATTTTTCTGCAGGTATACAAATTGCTTCGTTTTCACCCTTAGAAGCTCCGTCAGGAACTGTTTGCACACCAACTGAACCATCATCAAGAGTTACTCTTGCTTGTATGGTCCAGTCACCACGTGAGTTCACTATTTTATGTGCTTTAATCGACTGTATCTTGGGCATAATTTTCAATGTTAGCCGTTACTTAGCTTTTTTCTTTCCTAAAACTTTTTTCTCGGCTTCGTAAACAATGCCTCTGGTTTTTTCAAGAACGTCTGGGCTTACCGAAACTGAGGTTACTCCCCAATTTACCAACATTTCAACCAGTTCTGGGAATACAGAAGGTGCTTGTCCGCAAACGGAGCATGTTATTTTTCGACGACGGCTTGTTGTAACAATCTTTTCTAGTGATTTAAGTACTGCTGGGTTCATTTCACTGTAGCAATCAGCAACTCTTTCGTTATCTCGGTCTACACCAAGCGTTAACATTGTTAAATCGTTTGTTCCAATTGAGATGCCGTCGATTCCTTCGTCAATAAACTCGTCTAACAAAATTACATTTGCTGGGATTTCGCACATCATCCATAACTTAAACATACTGCTGCGTCTCAAACCCGAGGCTGACACTAACTTTTTAACTTCACGTAATTGCTCGACAGTTCTAACAAAAGGCATCATGATCCACAAGTTTTTGTAACCTTTTTTGTTTCTAACAATTTTTATTGCTTCCAATTCCATTTCGAATACTTCTGGCTCTTTAATGTAACGAGCGACACCACGATAACCAATCATTGGATTTGGTTCAGCAGTTTCAAACTCTTTTCCACCTTTTAGGTTGGCATATTCATTGGATTTAAAATCATTGAAACGGTAAACAACCGGACGTGGACTAAATGCTTCGGCAAACTTTTCAAGTCCTTCGGCTAGCTTGTTAATAAACTCTTTTTGTCGTTTTTCCTTAATAAATACCTTTGGATGAGTTCCGATTTCGGCCATGATAAACTCGGCTCTAAGCAAACCAACGCCATCAGTATTTCTACGGGCCATGTCGTCGGCAAGTTCTGGTTCAGCAAGATTTGTGTAAACTTTTGTAGCTGTCTTTAGGTTACCTACATTAATCTTTGATTTAACTTCCTCTTTGGCTACCGAAACATCACCTTGGTAAACTCTACCTGCGGCGCCATCAACAGTAATCAATTCTCCTACAGCCAACATTTTTGTTGCGAGAGAAGTACCAACGACAGCAGGAATACCTAATTCACGACTTACAATAGCCGCGTGACTGGTTCTTCCACCTAAGTCTGTAACAATAGCTGATGCGCGCTTCATTGCAGGAACGTAATCTGGGTTTGTCATTGCTGCTACCAAAATATCACCATCTTTAACTTTGTTTATCTCGTTTGCATTTTTAATGATAACTACTTTACCAACACCAACGCCCGGAGAAGCCGCCAAACCCTCTAATATAAATTTGCCTTCTTTAGCAGGATCAATCTCTAAATGCGTTTCTTCTTTTTTATTTAATGTTGTAACAGGTCGTGACTGAACGATATATAGCTTGCCACCTTGGATACCATATTCAATATCCTGAGGTCTTCCGTAATGTTCTTCAATTCTCATTCCCATTCGCGCAACTTCAACAACCATTTTATTTGGTATTTTCTGAACCTCTTGATATTTCTTGGAGATAGGCATGTTTCCTTCGAGTGTCATTTGCCATGTTTGTTTGGAAACGTAGGTTGAAACAATCTTGCCGGTTTTTTTATTAACAATGTATTGATCCGGTGTTACTTCTCCTGAAACGACAGGTTGACCAAGGCCAAATGCAGTTTCAATGGAAACTTCGTCGGTGTTATTGGTTAAAGGATTAACTGTAAACATAATTCCTGAAAATTCCGACTGAACCATTAGTTGTACAGGAACAGCAATTCCGACTTTTAAGTGAGAATAGTGATTTGTTGAGCGATAAAATATTGCACGTGCTTCAAACAGTGACGCCCAGCATTCTTGAACGTGTTTAACAACACTTTTCCAGCCTTTAATGTTCAAATAAGTTTCTTGTTGGCCAGCAAAAGACGCATCTGGCAAGTCCTCGGCAGTTGCCGATGAACGCACAGCAACAAGCTTATCGACTTCACCACAAAGTTCGTGATAGTGATTTTTAATATCTTCGGCTAGTCCTTCAGGCAATTCGGCGGCCATAATAGCTGTTTTTATTTTTATAGCTGCAGCCTGAAGTTTTTTTGAATCTTCAACATCTAAATCACCAAGCTCGGTCATGATTTTTTGTTTGATGGAAGTCTTCTCTAGGAAATCGTAGTAAGCGTTTGCCGTAACGACAAAACCGTTTGGAACTGGAATCTCAGCAAAGGTCATTTCACCAAGATTTGCACCTTTTCCTCCTACTACAGGAAGATCTGTTTTACGAATTTGATTGAACCATAGTATTTGGGCAGTTTTTTTATTCATAAACTAATGATAATACATCACGCGGATTTTGGGTACTAAAAGTAAGTGTTAAAAAAGATAAAAAAGAAGCCGGAGAATTTTTTATTTTCCTCCGGCCAAAACTCATTTTGAAAATAGTTGATGATTTTCAAATATCTCTTGCAAAAAATTAAGATGAGCTTCACCACCAGCTACAACAAAACGCGGATTACCGTACGCATCTCGATCTTCAAATATCTGGATCAAGTTATCATATTTCGATGTCACAGTAAGACACATTTGCGTGGCTGCGTTACCTGGGTACTCAGGATTTTGACCAGTATCAAATACGGCCGAACGAACCCAACCATACTTAAGCAAAATCACTTGAAGTTCGTTCATAGTTAACGAACGATAACTAAAAATAGTTGCCATTTTCTTCTTCTCCTCTCGCTAGTATTTTATGGTGGATATAATACAGTTTTACTTTAACAAACTCAAATCAATATCTTTATAGGCACTAAGTAAACGAGATACCTCGGAAAGTAGCATGTGCACTTCAGCATCTGAAGAACCCTCAGCACGAACCGTTAAAAATGGCGAGGTGTTTTTTGCACGTATTAAAAACCAAGCTGACTCAGAAATACTCACGCGTACACCATCAAGTGTTACTACCTTCTTGTATTTTTTTTCTGGGGCTTCAGCTAAAACACGTTTTTGTATATCCTTAATAACATCAAACTTTGTATCATCTGAACAAGGTACTTGAATCTCAGGTGTGCTGGATCGTGTTGGGAACTGAGCCATTAATTCAGAAAGTTTTTTACCAGATGCGTCCATTATTCTTAAAATATCGCACGCGGCAAAGGCAGCATCATCGTAACCAAAATAATTGTCTTTTATATAAATGTGACCTGAAAATTCGGCGCCCAAAACAGCGTCTCCAGTCATTACTTCTATCAAAAAATGAGTTCTACCTGTCTGCATGATTTGAGAAACACCACCGAACTTTGTCACTATCTCCCCCACCAACTCCGAGCTTTTAACGTCGTATAAAACTCTTGCTCCTGGAACACGCGAGAGTAAATCTTTAATTAGCAATAAAACAATTCGGTCTGTTGGATAATAAGTTCCATTCTCATCAATCACACCCAAACGATCGCCGTCACCGTCAAACATAAAACCAACCTCAACGCCAGATTTCTGAACTTCTGCAGCAACGCGTTTAATTTGTGCAGGTTCCTCTGGGTTTGAAATACCATAAGGAAAAGTACTATCAAAAAAACAATCTAAATCTACTGTTTCAACACCTAATTTTTTAAATATTTTTGGATTATCTTCGCTAGTGGCGCCATTTCCGCTTGCCAACAATACTTTATGTTTATTTCTAAAATTAAATCTGGAAGATAAATTTTTAATGTATATATCGTTAAAATCCGCGTCGACGACACTTCCCTGACCGTTTACGTATTTTTCTGTTTTAATAATTTCTAACAATCGTTGGATTTCTTCACCTGATATTGGAAATGCGTTTTTGTATTCTGCTTTTATTCCATTGTATTGTTTTGGATTATGACTGGCCGTTATGTTCACGCCGCCGTCAAAGTCTTCACTGCAAGTTAAAAAATGAGTCATTGGGTAAGGAATAATGCCTACTCGAGTTACAGTCATTCCGCTTTCGACCAAACCTTTTATAACACTTTCGCACAAAGGAGCTGAACTGCTACGATCATCGCGGCCGATACATATTTTTGTTGCACCTTTTTCAACATATAAAACACCCAAAGCTCGGCCAATATGATAAGCTCCAGCATCGGTTAGGTCTTCACCGTAAATGCCACGTATGTCGTATTCACGAAAAATTTCTTTTGATATTTCCATAGCCTAAACTAAATTTGAATTTAGCCAGTTACTTTAACACCGGAATCGGAAACTTCGCCCAAAAGTGTGGCGATTTTACCTGGTAGTTCAGAAGGAACAACGTTGTATTTCATGTAATAATCTTCTGCACCATAATCCATGGCTTTGTTTACATTATCATCACTTCCAAAGTTTGTAAGCATAACTACTTTTATTTCTTTGGTATCAATATTTTCTTTAAGTTCTTTCAAAATATCCAAACCACTAGTGCCTGGCAAAATTATGTCCAACAAAATCAAATTTGGCTTTTCGGATATAGCTTTTTCCACAGCTTTAGAGCCGTCGGAAATATGGATAATATCGTAACCCTTCATTTTAAGAGGTACGGAAAAAATATTAAAAAAACCTTCGTCATCTTCTACAAATAATATTTTCTTTGGCATACTACGATTCTACATAAAAGAGATGGGTTACACAACCTTTTTATGCTAGAATTGTAAGTTATGCGTAACGTTTTGATATTTTTGTTTGTTCTCGCAATTTTATTAGGAACAGCTCTCTTTTTTATCAAGAAATCCACAGGAAATAACGGCAATATTTCTCAGACTACGCAAAATATCTTATCCCCTTTTGCAGATAAACTGGCAAACACAGTTAACAATGCTACGACACAAATCCAACCAACAATTCAAAAGCCAAATACAATTTTTGCCGATTTAAAACGATTTAACGTACTACTTATAGGTACTGATACCGGAACCGAGCGAAAAGCTGAAGGCCAGTTAAGTTCAAACACCGACGTGATGATTATGCTCGCAGTAGATACAACAACTAACAAGGTTCTTTTAACTTCGGTACCACGAGATCTATGGATCAATGATAATAAATTAAACGCTTTGTATGCAGTAAACGGTTACGATAACTTAAAAAATGCGTATGAAAAAATAACTGGTCAAAAAATTGATGGATATATCATTGCTGACTTCGATGCTTTTCGTTGGATTGTAGACTCTTTTGGTGGTGTGCCTGTACAAATTCAAACTACTTTTACTGATACTACTTTTCCCAAAATGGATGACTCTGGAGTTCAAACAGTTACCTTCACAAAAGGTTACGAGTTAATGAACGGCTTACGTGCTTTAACCTTTGCCAGATCCCGCCACGGCGACAACGGCGAAGGAAGTGATTTGATGCGAGCAAAAAGGCAGCATTTAATCCTAGAAGGTTTGGTAAAAGCAGTCAGTCAACCAAAGAGCACTTTTTGGCCTATGAACATGGATACGTTTTATTCACAGGTAGTTGAAAAAACCAAAACCAGTTTAACTTTAACCGACGCATACTATTTATGGGATTTTTATAAAGATCGCGACAAATACACAATTGAATCGTTTGTTGTTGGTGACAAATATTTATACTTTCCAGGTTTGTACCCAGACAGCCCATATCGCGCGTGGGTATTTATCCCAAGAGACAATACGTGGACCCAGTTACACAAAGATATCGAGGCCAAGCTGAACGGAACTTTTGTTGACGATACGCAGAATACAAATAACGTCACAACATTGCCGACACCTGCACCTGCAAGCGACACAAATAACTAGTAACTAAGTACGTTTTGGTAATGTTTCAATTTAAATCCGCTTCCTATTCCTGTAAGACAGATCAAATCCAATGTCCATTCAACGTTTGTTAAACAATATTTAGAAATAAAACGATTTATTGAGCGTAAAACTATGCGTTTTTTTCTGCTATTAAAAAGCTCTTCTGGTTCGCAAAAGGGAGCGTCTCTCACACACATAACGCTTTTAACTTCAACAAAAGTGAGAATGTTTTTGAAGGCCACTATGTCTATTTCTCCACCAACAAAATATACGTTGCGCGCCAAAATTTTATATCCGTTATTTTGTAAAAATGATGCGGCTATTGTTTCGGTTTGATCACCTTTTTCGCGAGAGTTCATAAAGGTATATTAGGATTTTTTTGGGATTTGTTTAGTGGTTAAAGTCTAGGTTTCCTAGAAATCCTCAAAGCGACTTTCTACACTCTATAGGTTGCCAAGAAGCATTAATCGGATTACAATGCCTTCAATATCAATAGCTTAGTGAAGGAGGAAAAAGTGGAAACGAAAAAAGGACCGACTATTGCAGCGGCTAGCTGGACGACGGAAGTTGAGTGCAAATGCGGTGCCCAATATACCCTTAAAGAAAGCGACCTGTATTTACGCTATGAAGGTGGCGATTCAGCAAAAAGGAATACTCCGGTATTCGCACGATGTACTTTTTGCGGGAAATTGATGTATCTGAAACTAAAACAGGTACCTGCTACTGTGCTGTTCGCCGTTACAACGCGCTGTAAGAAAATAAGTGGTTAAGATATGCACAAAGCCATCTTTAATAACATTAAGGGTGGCTTTTCTTTTAATGCCCCGCAGTTCCCTCACCAGCCGTGCCGGCAGTAACCACAACAGAGGCATCCTTATCGGGAGCTATACCGTAAAACTTAACTAACTCCGTCATAATATTCATCCACAGTGGAACAGCCGTTTCAGCAGCGTAAATAGAAGTTTTTGGTTGTTCAAGTTTAACAATCATCGAAACTTTTCTGGAACCTGTTAAAAAACCTACAAATGTAGCGTTCGTTTTATTTGGTGAGTACTTACCATTTTCTGGAATTTGCGCCGTTCCTGTTTTACCAGAAAGTCTATAGTTTTTTAAAACAAAATACTGCGCTTCTCCGCCTTCGGCGGCTTTTTCCAATAAACCGATCATTGTTTCAGAAGAATCTTTTGAAATTACCTGGCGTACAGTTTTGGACGGAATATCAATTGTTTTAGTTGAATCCACAATTTTGGAAATAATTTTTGGCTCCATTAAAAAGCCACCATTAGCTATTGCGTTATAGCCATTTAAAACCTGAAGCGGAGTAGCAGAGATACCTTGACCAAAAGATGCTGTAGCTAAATCAATGTCAGTCCATTTATCGGCAGGCCAAATAACTCCCGTGTCTTCTCCTTCTAAATCGACACCAGTTTTTACACCAAGACCAAAGTTTGAAAAGTATTTGTACATTTGCGCGCGTCCTACTTTTGTTCCAACCCATGCGGCACCAATGTTGTTGGACTTTTGCAATAACTGAATAATATTTTGAGTATTATAATGTACACCATTCCAGTTATTAATTGTGTAATCGGAATATTGCGCAGGGCCACTATCTTCAAAAGTAGATTCAGGAGTAATCAAGTGGGAGTCAACACCTGCGGAAATTGTAAAACCTTTAATGACCGAACCCGGTTCATAAGTTTGGGCAATAGCTAAATCTTGTTCTTCAATTGTTTTTCTGTTCAAGTCATCTCCGGGCGCATTATTTGCAGTATCTTGTTTATAATATTCGGCCGGAGAATAAGTTGGAAAATTAGCCATTGCAAGAATTTCATCGGTCTGAGGATCCATAACAATTACATCACCAGACAAAGCACCATATTTTTCTACACCTTCTTTAAGTTTCTTTTCTACCATATACTGCACCGCACGATTTATGGTTAAAACAACATTACGTCCCTCTACCGGATCAATTTTTTTGTATCCTCCTGTTAAAATAGGAGCACCTGTAGCGTCAGTCTCTTCAACAATTCTTCCTGGTTTACCTTTTAAATCGTCATTTAAAGCACCCTCAATACCAAAATAACCTTGTTTATCACCTTTAGCGTCTTCTCCCACAAAACCCAAAATATGCGCGGCTAACGTTCCTTCTGGATAATAACGCGAAGGACTTTCCTCGAAACCTAAGCCTTTAATATTTAAAGCTGCAATTTTGTCACGCTCTAACGGTGTTAAATTTTTAAATAACGATACCCACTGCAAATCTTCCTTAGATAAATCTTCAGTGATAATTTGGTAGTAATCGGAAAATAAATCTTTTTGTAATTGCTCGGGAGACTTATCGCTCGAAGTAGTTTCTTGAATTTCTTCAAAACGGGCCAACTCATCTGAAGTATCTGTTCCCGCTCTTAACGAAGACAACGTATTTGCAACATCATGCGCCAACTTAAATTTATCGTCTATTACTTTTGGTTCTGCAAAAAGTAAGTAACGTGTTTGAGTTCCGGCCAATACAACACCGTCGGCCGACAAAATATCACCACGTTTAGCAGGGAGTGTTTGCAGATCCCAATATTGGTTTTGTGCCATCTGCTCATATCTTGTATGACCCAATACCTGTATTTGAAAAAGACGAAAATCTACAATAACAAATAAACCGAAAAAAACATATAAAATTACATCTAGTCTAAAACTTGAAAATGGATGGTGTTTTTGGCGGAAGTTGTTCATACCACATTAGCGCTCCGCTGTAACAGCTGAGGCTTGATATGGGGTATTTAAATCCAAAGATACTAAGCTGTCTTTCATATCGATAAAACCAAGTTTAGTTGCGGCTTGTTCAATGGATGACATAGAGGATAGTGATGAGTCTACAAATGCTAAATCAGTTACTTCCTTTTGTAGTTGAGCTTGCTGTGTAGAAGCGTCCTTTAGTTGCTGGTTTTTTACTGCTAATTCGTTGGAGCAGTAAAGTTTTGCACCTATACTAACAACGCAAACTACGATTGAAATATTAAATATTGTTTTGCAGACTATATCTGCTTTTTGTTTGGTCAAGTAACTCATAATGGGCAGGCGCTTATGCGCACTCAAAAATTCTTAACTTTGCACTGCGAGATCTGCTATTTTCGCGAATCTCTTCGTCCGTTGGTATTAAAGGCTTTTTCGTAACCTCTAACACTTTAGGCCGCGCGCTGCGACCGAACTGTTTTGCAATTGTGTCTTCCAACGATTGGAAGCTTATTACTAACATTCGTCCGCCAGGCAGTAGTAAGCGTGCGGCCTGAGGCAGTGCTTTTTCCAGATTTGCAACTTCGTCATTTACAGCAATGCGAAGCGCTTGAAACGTACGCGTAGCAGGATGAATCCTGCCATGCTCATAACCTGGAGAAGTTTCAGATCTTAACAGATCAGCTAATTCCTTAGTTGTCTGAATCTTCTTCAAGCTACGACTACTTACAATGGCTCTTGCAAACTTTCTGGCCATTTTTTCGTCCGAATAACCGGATATTATTCTCGCGATTTGATCTTCAGGTAACATGTTTAACAAGTCTGCTGCTGTAACTCCTAAGGTTTTATCTAATCTCATATCTAAAGGTTCGTCCTTTAAAAAGGATAAACCAAAGCCACCGTCGTCAAGTTCATATGAACTGTAACCAAGATCAAACAATATGCCATCAACCTTGCTAAATCCATTTTGTTCAGCAATCTCTTTTATATTTTTAAAGTTCCCTAAAGCACCTACAAAATTGTCAGATAATTTTAGTTCGATAATTCTTTTTTTTGCACGAGCTAAAGCCTCTTCACTAACTTCTATTCCTAAAACGATTCCGCCTTTTTTTAAAATTTCGATAGTGTGACCACCATCACCTAATGTGCAATCAATATATTTTTTTCCTTGTTCTATTTTTAAGTTTTCAAGGACCTCATTTAAAAGTACTGGTTCGTGATAATCCATATGTTAAGCAGCCAATTCCGTAGAGATTTGCTCAAATCTTTCGTTCCAATTTTCTAAATTCCAAATTTCAATATGATCTCCGGCGCCAATTACTGATGTTTCTTTGTTTATTCCTGCGTATGAAAGTAAGTTTGAGGGTAAAACTATGCGTCCTTGTGCATCAATTGAAGCTTCGGCAGCACTTGCGTACATGTATCTTTTAAGGTCTCGAGTTTTGGCATCACTGATTGGATTTTCAACCTGCTTTTGAGCCTCTGCAACCCAGTCCTCTTTGTCGTAAACGAAAATACACTTTTCAAATCCACGGGACAATATAAGGTCTTCACCATTAATTTGTTCCCGAAGTTTCTTGGGCAGGGCAATTCTCGAACCTTCGGTGATATTCGGTTGATATTCCCCAAGAAACATTTTCATAGTTGGAGGTCTTTGACTTTCACCATTAGTCACCAGACTCTATCCAATATGCTCCATTTGGCTTCCACTGTCAATACAAATAAGACCCGAAGTATTATGTTTTATAAGGAAAAAAGAAGGCGATCATTTCCAAAGTAGGAATAATCGCCTTGCCATAGTGTGCTTTAGATGTAACTGTATGTAATACCCCATTTTGTAAGTACCATCTCGAATTCTTTTAGCATTGGTGTATTACAAAACATCATATCCGCGGCTTCTTTTGTGAATTCTACTAAAACCTTTCCTATATCTTCTTCACGAGTGAAAATATAGTACGAATTTTTTCCATTTCCCCCGCAAGCTATATGCAAATACTTCAAGATCGCATATATCTTAAACAAATTGGATTTGGAAATGACGTACATGACACTCTCCTTAGTGGCTTATGTTAGCACTCAAGTCTTCTATCTTTACTCTATCTTGCTTCATAGTATCACGATTTCTTACAGTAACTGTGCCATCTTCAAGTGTTTGATAATCAACAGTAACGCAGTAAGGTGTTCCAATTTCGTCTTGAGCATAATATCTTTTTCCAATGTTTCCACGCTCATCCCAAGCAACTGAAAAACCTGCATCAACCAAGCTATTGAATATTCCCTTTGCTTTGTTAACAATTTCTTCCTTATTTTTAACCAATGGAAATACCGCAACTCTATATGGAGCAAGTTCGGCAGGCAATTTAAGCACTACCCTATCAACTTCTTCTGTATAAGCGTTAACAAGTAATATAGTGAACAATCTTGAAATACCAAATGTTGGTTCAATTACATGAGGAATAAATTTTTCACCGGTCATTGAATCGGTATATTGCATATCGACACCGGACTTATCCATGTGGTTTTTTAAGTCAAAATCAGTTCTATACGCAAGTCCCCACATTTCCTTATATCCCCAAGGGAATTTAAATTCCAGATCTTCTGTTCTTTTTGAGTAGTGGGCTAATTCTTCTTTTGTATGGGATCTCCAACGCAAGTGGTCTTGATCCAAGCCTACGCGGGCAGCAAATGCGGACATTTCGTTTTTCCAAAATTCAAAATGCTGTTCCCAATCTTTTGGGTTTACAAAATATTCAAATTCGGCTAAATCAAACTCAAGTGTTCTAAATGTAAACTTACCCATGGTTATTTCGTTTCTATAAGCTTTTCCTGATTGAGCTATACCAAAAGGCAACTTTGGATGAACACTGTCTAATACGTTTTTAAAGTTAACAAACATTCCTTGGGCCAACTCTCCACGTAAGTAAGCTTTATCCTGACCTGTTGTAATGATTCCTATTTTTGTTTCGAAAAGTTGATTGAAATTTCGGCATTTGGTCCAAACGGATTTACCACATTTTGGACATACAATTTTATTGTTGGAAATAATTTGATCTAATTCTTCTAATGGTTTACCTTCAACGTTTCCAATTGTTGGAACATTGTCTTCAATCAAATGGTCGGCGCGCGTACGAAACTTACAGTTTGTACAATCAACTAATACATTTGTAAAGTTAGCTGTGTGACCGGAGGCTTCCCAAACGTTTGGACTCATAAGGTTACATGTGTCTAAACCAAACATTTCTGGTCTGCGAGTTACGAAAAATTTCCACCACAAGTCAGCGATATTTTTCTTTAATAAAACGCCCAACGGACCAAAATCGTAAGTATTGGCTAAACCGCCATAAATCTCAGATCCTGGGAAAACAAAACCTCTGCGTTTACTTAAAGAAACTACTTTTTGTAATACATCCGCATTTGTGTCTGACATATGTGCATAGTATACCAAATTGGCCAAATTTATCGATCAGTTAACTCTAAGCTCTTAAAACGCACGTCTAAGTTATCACTTACAAAACCTTTTATCAACGAGTCCACCTGTTTAAGTACCTTAACATCCTGAACAGCGCCAGTAACCGGAAACTTACCTTTTTGCAGATCCTGAATCATGTAAACGGTATCGGGGAAAACCTTAAATCCAAATCCTTCGCAGTTATTGCAAATAAATCCACCCATATCCAGGTTAAAGGAATAGCTGCTCCATGTGTTATCCATCTTGCGCTCGCACACAACACATTTGTCCAAGTTTAACGCGTAACCAAGTTTTTTTAGGAGATTTACTTCAAAATAATTTACGGTTAAAGCTGTGTCCTGATTTAATTTTTTTAGCGTGCTTAGAAGTAAATAAAATATTTCCGGCGACGTATCGTCTTCTTCAACAGATCTAAAAACGATTTCCGCCAAATAATATGCGCTCATTGAAATACTTAAGTCGTTTTTAATATCTCTAAAAGATTCCAAAACTACGGCTTCATCTAAGTTTTTGAAACCGGAGCTTTCGGTAAGTTTTAAACTTACATAATTTAAAGTATCTAGGTTGCCCGCACGTCTCGAAGTTATTTTTCGCACACCTCTTGCCAGAACACGGACTTTTCCATAGTCACGCGTAAGTATCGTGTAAATTTTGTCTTTGTCGGCATAGTTTGTGCTTTTTAAGACAATTCCTTCGGTGTTGTATTTATGCATGAGAACATTGTACCCCACCAAAAAAGCTGGCGGGGTACAGATTTAATACGTTGAAGTTAAACTTTATTAGAGTTTAAACGATACTGACTGATCCTGGGTTAAATCAATTTTCTTATTTTGGTTACCATATATAAACGTATATGGCTCACTATCAATACCACCTTGTTTTTGCAACGTTAAGTTATATGTAGCTGGTCCAACTGTACCTTCTGGCAAATAATACTTAAATGTCATTGTTTTTGTTTGACCTGGTGTTAACTCAACGTAACCACTGAACCAAACCTTATTTGACTCTTGATCTGTCGTTGTACCATCCTCGGAACCATCTACAGATACAAACTCCGAACCGACTGGGGCATATATACGTAGCCAATCCTTGAACCCTTTAACAAATGGATCAAACTGACTATCAGGTTGTGTGTAGGTGTATTTAACGGCAACTGTTCTTAACCAGCGATTGCCACTTTTTTCTACTGTGCTTGTTACATCTTTGTGTACGAACCAGTTTGTCTTATCGCCACCAAGGTTTGTAGAAATAACGGCCAAGTAATCACCTTTCACATCAGTAGCAATACGACCGCCCAAACCATATTTATCAACCAATGCCTCAGCTTGAGGATCAAACAAGTAGGCTTGGATATGTTTTCTCATAGACAAATCAACACCCTTTTGTATTATTTGCGCCCATAGGTTTTTGTCGGATTCAAAAACATTAATCAACATTGCCTGCATTAAATCACCCAATACTTTTTTACGATTTGCTTGTTCCTGTAATTCAAGAGAGGCAATTCTTTCAAGTTCTAAAACAACGTTATCTTTTGTATACGTAACACCATTAACTGTTACTGGTCCAGTTACAGCTAAAAGCTCTGAAATAACTTGAGTATCAATAGCCACAATACCGTCAACAGGTTTTACTTCAGCAGGACTAATACGACCAGCCATATTATAAAACTTCATGAATTGATCCATTGAGGTAACAAAATCAGGTGAATAGTTCATATCACGGGCATACCAACGTGTATTCTTTAAATATTTCTGGTAAGCAGGTGGTGCTGTTGGAAAAGTATAAGTAGCATCAATTATATTCAAAGTTAAATCAACACTGTACATATCTTTTGAAGTGAAATCAGATTGCAATAAACCATTATCAATCTTGAATGTAGCGTAGTTAGTCATAAAACCACCAGTAGGTCTTATTTCCTTATCGTTCTGCATAATAATCATGTATCTTTTTACAGGAGTGTTTACGCCAAGAGTACCAGGAAATATTGTTAAAGCTTGTTTTATATCAGGGCCATAGTCATTAGCTTTGGACAATGTGTCTTTAATAAAAGAAATGTCTTGTCGAACTTGAATACCTTGAATATTTTCAGGATATTTATCAACATTTACAGGTCCCAAATCATTTCCCACTTTAGATACAGCGGCAATAACACCATCCATTTGACCAGCAACCTGTGGCATTAATGAAATCCAACTCTGAAATGCTTGCATCAAACCTTTTTGAACAGGAGCCTGTTGAGAAGCTGAAACTTTTAAACCAGCGGCATCAGCAAAGGGAGTTACAACTTTTTCAATCTCTTTAATTGCAGCTACACTATCATGTCCGGCTTGAACAAACCTGTCTGAGTCTGAGTAAAACTCATTAACCTTAAAAAGTGGAATATTCTTTGCCCAACCAAAGCTTTTATCTCTTTGGGTCTTAAATGTATCTAAATCCTTTTCTGTTTTGTTTAGTGTTAAGTCAAGCGCGACGAGATCACGGCCTTGCATAGCGACACCAATTTGAGAAGAATCTGACTTTAATAAGTTTATTGCAGAAATTACGTCGTAAGAAGGTTTTACTACAAAGAAATAGCCTAAACCTGCTAATACTGCGACAACAACCAAAATAATAACGCCCGTTACCCCTAAACCTTTAGCCAGTTTAGTGCTTTTTGGCGAACTACCCGAAACTTTATTTGTAGATCTAGGAACATTATTGCTACCCGAACTTTGTCCCCAAAATTGTGAATTATTCATAAATTATTAATAGGCTCCTTTACCTGTTAAAACAACTAATGGCGTCTTAAATATGATCATTAGATCATACAGCAAAGAACGCTTTTTTGCATACGAGGCATCCAATTTTACTCTAGCGTCAAAAGATAAGCTAGAGCGACCGCTTATTTGCCATAAACCTGTTAAACCTGGCTTTACCGAGTAAACAACCTGCATTAAATCTTTTAGGTCTGGGTGGGTTTCAAGCTGTTTATCCACTTCAAATGGATAATAGGCACGGGGTCCAACAAAGCTCATTTCACCACGCAAAATATTAAAGAACTGTGGAAGCTCATCAATACTGGATTTACGGATAAACTTTGCGCCTTTAATTAATCTTGGATCAGGGTCAAGTTTAAAATTATTCTCTTGGTATTTTTTAAGCAACTCAGGCTGACTCATAAGCCATTCGTGAGCATGCGGAATCATTGAACGAAATTTAAAGAATTTGAATGTTTTACCATCCTTACCTACGCGTAAGGGCGTATCAGCAAGTACTGGTCCGCTTGGAGAAACAAGTTTAATCCAAATGGAGGCACCAAGCATTAAAGGTGCACTGAAAACAATGCCACATAGAGAAATCACAATATCCATTATTCGTTTAGAAATATCGTAGAAGCTCATGTTAAGTC
>Ga0114951_10000437_pt1 | contig 58419 bp, 56 predicted proteins | sample AM7aDNAmetaG_FD_88677 | JGI IMG/M metagenome (GOLD analysis project Ga0114951, IMG submission 88677) | Freshwater microbial communities from Finland to study Microbial Dark Matter (Phase II) - AM7a DNA metaG | ecosystem: Environmental > Aquatic > Freshwater > Lake | place: Finland: Lake Alinen...
AGGGTATTCCGATAATCTCAAAAAAGGTGTCGCTTTCAATCGGAATACCCTGTCGCTTTGAATCGGAACGGGGTGTCGGGTTCAATCGGAATGGGGTGTCGCTTTCAAGCGGATTTCACACTTCGGTAGATACAGTCAGAAATAATCTCCAAAGAGCATATCCGAAAGATATAAAAGATAGCATCTATAATGCAAAGCTTGTTATCTCAAAACTCGAAAACACGCCGGTTACAAAAGTAGTAGCTGACTTGTTGCGCAAAAACGAAGTTGATGCCGCACATGAGCAACTTGTTGCGATTGCGAGTGGAAGGATATCTGGAGCTCCACCAGAGCCGGAGGGCCTCTTAGACGCCTTAAAGGCAGAGCATGCTCTCAAGCAGAGAACACAACTTGATTGGGGCAAGTTTTCTTTCCAGAAGCTACGGCCTGATGAAAATCATCCATTCATAAAAGATTTAAATGGGACCATGGAGAGACTGAAGTATTTAAAAGAAAGTCTTGGAAAGCTAGTTGTTCAGGTAGCTAGCGAGAAAGCAAAGGAAGATAGCGCCGAATTCAAAGAATTCTTGCGTATAGGTTTGAGGCTTATAGAAAAAGAGTCTGTTACATGCCCGTTTTGTCTAACAGCATCACTTACTTCTCAAAGACTCGAGCGGATTAAAACGATATGTAGTCAATCGCCCACGGCTCAGAAGCAACTTGACGAGGTAGGGCGTGCTCTCCGTGATTTTGAGAATGATTTAACGCTTGGTTGGAAAAGGGCTCTTGGCTTAATACCCAAACTTCCAAATGACGAAGAAAAGCTAAAGATATGTGCGCTTCTAAACAAGAAGTCGTTTGAGGATGTGCCATTTCTAATTCTGGCTGATGATGTGTCAAGTTACGTGGAAAAGAACTCGGGTTTGAAAGAGGCTCTTCTGGAGGCGATATTTAAATCTAAACAAGCTCTTAGCATGGAACAAAAGGCGTATGAGGCCATGCCTGACATTGAGGAAATCCTCAAGCAGTATGCGGAGGCTTTACAGTCACTCGCCGAAAAGCTTAATGATTATACTGATGCCTATATTGCATTGGACCCCGTCATAAAAAGGGTTTTGTCGTCAGCGATTGACATATCAATGTTGTCTTGCTTGATAGAGGCTTTGGAGAAATGGCCTTCCGTGTGTTATCTGAAGTATCTCGATTCTGTTCAGGACAAGCTTCTTGAAATGGTACAGATAACCCGAGAGCATATAGAGGGGAAGCAAAAACATATTCTCGGGTTAAGAGATAAACAAATTAAGGACTGGTATGACCTAATGAATCCCGGGTCAGGAGTTGGATACGATTCGATTGTTCCAGGGACAGATGCATTAGAATTACGGGGAAGGACTTTCGGCCAGATGATGATGGCTGCGCCAAATTTAAGCACGGCGCAATTAAACTGTGTCGGTTTGGCCATTACATTAGCTTGTACGACAAGAGCAGAATCCCCATTCAGATTTTTGGTAATTGATGACCCTATTCAATCTATGGATGATGAACACTCTGAGTCGTTTAAAATGTCTGTAATTAAAAAATTGATTGAGGCGGGATTTCAGGTGGTACTGCTTACCCAGCTCGACAGATTTGCTCACGGAGTTGAAACTTTATACCGTCAAACAATTAACGACCTCTGCTTGTATCAAATTCGAGCTTACCTCATCAATGGGCCTCAAATTGAATACAACGGCTCAGGCATACCACGGTTTTTGGCAGATATTCGGGCAAATAAAGATTCTCCTAACCCTGATTTTCGAAAGGCTGTTCCTCTCGATATGCGAAAGTTCATTGAGCGTTTCGTTAAGGAGTTGTATGTTTCTGAAACTAGGGGGTCTTTGCCGAAAAGGTACCGCAATGTTTCTTGGGGCGAGCTTGGCACGTTACTTAAACGGTGTAGGACATTCGACCCTTCGGATGAACCCATTTTGAAAAATACCCACGACTTTACAACACCATTCCTTCATGATGACCATTCTGTCGGACAAACTGTGCCTTCTCCCAGCCAACTTATGCCGCATTTCGTGGCGCTTGAAGGAATCAAAGAGAAATACAAGAAAGTATTGGGGTTATAGATACTCTCTTGGAAAATAGCTTTCGAGAGACGGGAACAGTGGGGGTGTCTGGCGGAATGACTCAAAAAACGTTTTAAGCCCCCCCCCCTATAGGCGTATTTCAGCTAGTGCGCTCTCGAAAGGCTCAATTTAAAAATTTAGCAACTTTGGCAGTGTGATTTTGAACGCCTTGGCAAGTTTTTCGAGGGTGTCGATTTTTGCGGGGGAGGGATTTTTACTCTCTAGATATTGAACCTGCCTAACAGCTATGTCGGCGTATTCTGCAAGTTCTTCCTGAGTCCAACCTTTTTGTTCCCTTAATTGTCTGAGTCTGTCTGCGAATCTGAGCCTTATGTCTTTTCCCATGCTTGGAATTCTAGAAATAACCCGCTAGTTTTAACACGAAGCACTTAGCAAGTTATCCTTGATTAATACAGACCGATGAGTAGCATAAAGCCATGAAAAAACTATGCATGCTGGTAATACTAGTGTTAATGGCTGGATGTTCTACGGCAGGCTCGACGCTTACGCCTCTTCAGAGAAGGGCTAATGAATGCAAGCGATTGGAAGGTTCCTTTGATGACGCTTTTAAAGCAACCTTAGCCGTATTGCAGGATAGGCAGTACAACATCAAGACCAGTGATTATCAAGCCGGTATTATTTATGCAGAATCAGACCTCTATCCCGCTTCTGACCCCAGCGTTTTATCCAAGTTAGCCATTGCTTATACAGGTCCGGGCGATTATCAATTTAGAATGAAAACAACAATAACTTTTGAAAAAGTGACGGACAAAATTACAAACATTCGGCTTACGGTTTACAAAGTGCTGTCTGGGATGAATAACGGTAAAGATGTGAATAAGGGTACGGGATTAGTTGAAGAGCCGAAAGTGTATCAAGAGTGGTATGCTGAGATTCAAAAGGAGATTTTTAGGCGTGTTCAATTAAGGCAGTAAAAAATAGTCAAAGATTGCGTAAATTTCTCATCGATAGAAAGCTACAGTGGGTCTGTTTATAGCGATTAGGGCAAATCCCCCTCAATGACCCCCCTCCCCCTAGAGCAGAAAATCAATAAGCTATGCTAGAATTTCAGCCAATTCGTACTCAGAAAGACTCAATAGACTGGTTCTAAACTCGTCTAGTCTGGGGAGGCGTTTGTCTTCGACACGGCGAATACCCTTGCATCAGCGCTCAAGATCCTGCAAGAAAAAACATTCCAGTTAATCCTTCTGGATCTGGGACTTCCTGACAGCCGGGGCCTGGGAACTTTCGAGAAGATAGCCGCCGCTTATCCCGCGATCGCTTGCGTGATCTTGAGCGGTACCGATGATGAGGCTTTGGCGCTTGAGGCGGTGAAAAAAGGGGCTCAGGATTACGTCGTCAAAGGAGAGGCCAGCGGAGAGATGCTCGCCCGCGTTCTCTCGTATGCTTTTGAACGGAATCACCAAAAACAACAAATCGAAGCGCTGAATGAGAGTCTCGAAAAACTTTCCTTTCTGGATCCGCTGACCCAGTTGCTCAACCGCCGGGGTCTTCAGCGGATGCTTACCCGGGAGCTTGAGATCTCCGGCCGTCAAGGGGCCAATATTAGCGCGATCCTTCTGGATCTGGATAACTTCAAGCTTATTAATGACAAGTTCGGGCATGCGGTCGGCGATAGCGTTCTTCAGGAGGTCTCCAAAGTCTTGAACAGCACCGTCCGAGCCGCCGACTCTGTGTCTCGCGTGGGCGGGGATGAGTTCATTATCCTGCTTCCGAACACCCGTTTGGCGGAGGGCGTCCACTTCTCCGAGAGAATACGGCTTGCGATCAGCCAGGCGCCTGTCTTGGTCGCCGGTTCACAAACGGTTAAAGTCACGGCCAGTCTGGGCGTCATGACCGTGAATAAACGGACGGCTTCGATCGATTCACTTCTGGAAGAGACCCATGCGGCGCTGGCAAAAAGCAAACGCTCGGGGAAGAACCAGGTAAGCGCCGGGGAAGGTTGGGAGCCGAGGGCGGATAGCGTGGTGGACACGCTACGGGCGGGCGAGTGTTTCCGGTCGGTGAAGCAGCCGATCCTGGACCTGCTAACGGAAAAGACGATCGGTTATGAATTTCTCACGCGAACCAATATCGGCGGATTTGAAATGCCCGATGATTTTTTCAATTTCAGCATGGAAAACAATATTCTTTCGGGGGTGGATCAGCGATGTCTGGAGGTCGCCTTGGCGGCCGCAAAAGAGGTCTCACCGGGATCCGGGAAACATGTTAACCTGTTCCCTTCCACCCTGGCGGCCCTTCAGCCCGAACAATTTTCAAAGCTCTTCCCACCGGTCAGTCTCTGCGGCGCTTATTGCGTTGAAGTGAGCGAGCAACAGATCCTGGGGGATCCGTCCTACCTTGTTCCTGTGATCCAGGAATTAAAAAAAAGGAAGATCGGGATCGCGATCGATGATGTGGGTTTTGGGCGAAGTTGTCTCGAAAGCCTGATCCTTCTGCAGCCGGATGTGATCAAGATCGACAAGCGGCTTGTGAACGGTATCAGCCACGACAAAAGCCAGAAAGAAATGCTTCGGAGGCTTTTGGCTGTCGTGGAAAGTCTCCACACCAAGATCATCGCGGAGGGAATTGAAACCCGTGAGGATCTTGAGACTCTTAAAGAATTGGGGGTCCCGTACGGACAAGGATTTCTTTGGGGGCAACCCGTCTGAAGGAGAATCTTAGCGGCCTTGAGAGGATTGCTTCTTGGATGATCCGGAACATAAACAGAGAAGGATGGATATTGAATGAAGACGAATTTTAAAATAGCTGCCTCACTTATCGGCGTATTGTTGCTGATCGCTACAGTAACGTTTCTGTCATTCTGGACCTTTAGGCAGATCGAGGATGCTGCCGAGGCGCGGAAGCATGCCTTTATGGTTCTAAGCAGTGGGAACGAACTGATGTCCGCATTGGTGGATGCCGAGACTGGGCAACGCGGTTTTTTGCTGACCGGCGATGAGGCGTTTCTGGAACCGTATTTGACGGTTCAAGGTAGCATTCGCGGCCAGCTTGAAAAATTGCGGCAACTTAGCATTACGAGCACTGCGCATAGACATTTGGATGTGCTAGAGCCACTCATCTCTGAGAAATTGGCATATCTATCGCGTAACATCGAGCTGGGTCGAAATAGCGACATGCCTGCCGCAATCGCCGATGCGCGTGGTAGCCAGGGGAAACAGCTGATGGATTCGATCCGTGCCGAGATGCGTGGATTCATCCAGGTTGAGGAAGAAACCTTAGGGAAGCATGACGCAGAGTTCCGGTCGACCATGCGCCATTTGTTTATCGTGATCGTTGCCACAAGCGCGTTTGCGCTTTTGTTGGCGATTTCGTTCGCTTATTTGAGCTATCGGGAAACACAACATCGGCTTAAAGACTCCGTTCATCTTGAAACAAAGCATTTGCTCAAGATCCAGGAGGACATGAATAAGCAACTCCAGCTGACGAATGGCATTTTGCAGGTAAGCGAGGAAAAGCTCGCCGTGACTCTTAATTCCATCGGTGACGGAGTGCTGACCACCGACGCCGAAGCGCGCGTGACACGCCTGAATCCGATCGCCGAACAACTCACCGGATGGACGGAGGCGGAAGCGAGCGGTCGCCCGATCGGAGAAATTTTTTGCATTATCGGCGAGGAAACACGTTTACCTGCCACCATCCCGGTCATGGAAACCCTGGCAAAGGGCACAATCCAGGGCCTGGCGAATCACACTCTGTTGATCTCCCGCGCGGGGAGCGAGTGCGCTATTGCTGACAGTTGTTCTCCTATCCGTGATCGCGCCGGTCATGTGGTGGTGCGGTGCTGGTGTTTCGTGATGTGACCGAGAACCGTGAAGTCGAAAAGGGCCTGGAAAAAACACGGAAAGAACTGGCGATTATTAAGAGAACCGCGGATGAAGCGCATGAATTTTCCGAGAGTATCATCAACACAGTTCGTGAACCCTTGATCTCTCTGGATCAGGACTTGAGAGTCGTTGCTGCCAGTCGTTCCTTCTATGAAGTCTTTAAGGTGAACCCCCAGGAGACTGTGGGGCAGCTTATCTATGATCTCGGAAATAAGCAGTGGGATATCCCGAAGCTGCGCGAACTCTTGGAAAACATCCTGCCGCAAAAGGCAACTTTTGATAACTATGAGGTGGAACACGATTTCGCAGACATCGGCAGACGAATCATGCTTTTAAATGCCCGGCAAATTGAAAGAGCCTCGGGGAAAGAACGCATCATTCTTCTCGCCATTGAGGATATTAGCAAGCGCAGGGAGGTAGAGAAAGGCCTGGAAAAAACCCGGAAAGAACTGGCGATTATTAAGAGGACGGCGGATGAAGCGCATGAATTTTCCGAGAGTATCATCAACACCGTGCGTGAACCCTTGATCTCTTTGGATCAGGACTTGAGGGTTGTCACCGCGAGTCGTTCCTTCTATGAAGTCTTTAAGGTGAATCCCCAAGAGACCGTGGGGAAGCTCATCTATGATCTGGGGAATAAACAGTGGGATATCCCGAAACTGCGGGATCTTTTAGAGACCATTCTGCCGCAAAAGGCAACCTTTGATAACTATGAGGTGGAACACGATTTCGCAGACATCGGCAGACGAATCATGCTTTTAAATGCCCGGCAAATTGAAAGAGCCTTGGGAAAGGAGAGGATCATTCTTCTGGCTATTGAGGACATCACTCAGCGCAAAGTGGCGGAAGAGTCCTTGATGAAGCTGACGAATGCAAAGTCTAAGTTTACATCGACGGTCTCCCACGAGCTCAGGAGCCCTCTTTCAACGATCAAAGCGGCCACGGATCTTGTCTGGGAGGGGTTAGCGGGTCCTGTGAATGAGGAGCAGAAGGATCTGCTGGGGACCGCGAGAGAGAACATCGATCGCTTAAGCCGTTTGATCAAAAATGTTCTGGCTTACAAGAAAATGGAAGCCGGGAAAACAGGGTGTGACCCGCTCGAAAATGAGATCAATGAGGCTGTGCTGGAAGTTCATAAAAGTGCGGTGCTGTTTGCGGGGAACAGAAGCGAGGATCTTGTGATGGAGCTCGGGCTGGACCTTCCGAAGATCAAATTCGATCGCGACAAGATCTTTCAGGTCCTTATGAACCTGATGAGTAATGCCATAAGATATAGTGAAAGCGGGATTGTCATTATTAAGACGCAGCTGGAAAATAACGCGATCCATGTGAGTGTCCGGGACCTGGGCGAGGGGATCAAGGCCGAGCATTTGGATGAGATCTTCGAACCGTTCTCGCAGGCAGGGAATCATCAAAAGGGCGGTACGGGCTTGGGGCTGGCGATCACGAAGGAGATCGTTCTCGCGCATCACGGAAAGATCTGGGCGGAGTCAGAACTCGGGAAAGGGAGCACGTTCCATTTTTCATTACCGGTATAAAAAAAGGAGTTTTATGAAAAAGAAAATTTTACTCGTGGTGGATGATGAAGCCAGCTTGCTTAAAACAACGCTCTTCCGATTGAACAAATCAGGCTATGAGGCGTTCGGAGCTGTGGACGGTGAGAAGGCTCTGGTCCTAGCGCGCGAGAAGATGCCCGATCTCATCCTGCTCGATGTCTTTCTGCCGGGCATGCATGGAGATGAGGTGGCCAAGATATTAAAAAAAGATCCCATTCTCAAAGTCATACCCATCGTGCTGATCTCCGCCGTTGATGAGACCCTGGAAGAAAAAGCCAGGGAGAGTGGGGCCGACGGTTACCTCCCGAAGCCGTTCGAAGCTGAAGAGCTGCTCGCGATGATTGAGAAACACCTGACAGCACCGGCAAAGTAAGCGAGCGAGTCGGAATTTTTTTTATTGAAAAAAATCAATTCTTAAAATGGAGAAATGAGATGACGAAAAAAATACTGGTGATCGAGGATGACGCAGAGGATCGAAAGAAGCTCGTGACGAGCCTGGAGGCGGAAGGCTATTCTGTCATCGAGGCCTTGAACATTGATGCGATACTGAACCAAGTGCAAGAAACAGTGCCTGATCTCGTCATTACGGACGTCGTTCTGCCGGACATCAACGGATATGATATTTGCCGCAACATCAAAACTGTTTTCCAGCCGAACCCGCCGTTCGTGCTTATGGTCACGGGAAAAGCCGCGGCGATCAAAGTCTCCTTGGCCCATAAAATGGGAGCCGACGGATTTGAAGTCAAAACTTCGGACATGGCTCACGTTGTAAAAGCGGTACACAAAATTCTGAATTCAAAAAATGCACGCCCGAACAATTTCTGGAGCAAGAGGTAGCCCGACGCTTTTACGGCTGATATCATCTCCCTTCTCCCTAGGCTCATTTTTCCCCCGTGCTTTCTAGCCATTTGCCGCTTACCCCGAATGTTCTGAACGGTTGGGGTGAAGACCCCATAGTTCCCCGGAGTGATTACGCGTATCATCATTCAAGAAAACAAAGGAGGCTAAAATGAAAAAAATAATGCTCGGCATTTGTGGCGTGGCGATGATTTTAAGTTTGTCCGCGTGCAGTGGAGCGTTTTGGGGCGGCCTGGGCGGTGGAACGGTTGCGACCGGAGCGGGCTATGAAATTAATGCAGCGGCGAAGATGGCTCAGCTCAACAAGGACTTCGCGGCTGGGAAGATGAATCAGACGGAGTATGACATCCGCAAGGACCAGATCAAGAAAATGGCGGTTTTTCAGTAAAGATCGTGGACATCTTCAAGAAGTTTCCAGAAAGGGAAAATTTATGAGCGAACGACTGAAAAAAGACAAGATCCAGGAAGCCTTGGAGCTGCTGAATGATGCGGCGCGTGAGAAGAAGGAAGAAGTCGCGGTGCTTCTTAGTGACAAGTATGAATGCTTGAAGGAGATCGTTGGAAATATGATCTCCGACGGAGAGACGATCGCGGGACAGACTCAAAAAAAGATCCTTAAGGGACTGCATCAGGAAGAAAAGAAACTGAAGGAAGTCGTAGAGGAATGGGATGAGAAAATTCACAAAGATCCCTGGTTGTTCCTGGGCGGCGCGGCCTTGGGGTCGTTAATGCTCGGCCTGATCCTCGGGCGTAAAAAATAGCCACTTGGAAAGGCCGGGGATTTCACGGGGTTTTGTGATCAAAGACCAATGAGGGACAAACAGATGAAGAAGCATCGCAAGTGGGCCGATCTGGGATGGTTTGCCGCTCTGCAGATCCTCGGGACCTGCAGGAAGAATGCTTTTGACATCGCCCAGATCTATGGGGCAACGGCTTATCTCAAAGGCGTGCGTCTGGTCCGCGAATTTTTTCTTTACCAGGTCGGGCTCCTTGCCTGCGTGATGTTTTTAGTCTCAGGAGTGATCCTTATGGAGGTTGCCGCTGTTTTTTACATTCCGGTGGCAACTCCCACAAGGATTGTTATTGGGTTTGCTCTGGGAGGGCTAAATTTTTTGACGGGGAGTATTGTTTTGGGGTATTTCGCGTCGTCGGGGCGGTGGCTGCGTGAGGCGTCAAAATATAACGCGTGGGTCAAGGCTTCGATGGGCGAGAGTGATCTTTGAATAAGAAAAGGGAGAGGAAAACCATGAAAACAATTCTAGGGATCCTGATTTTAATCTGCGTCCTGGGCCTGACGGCCGGTTGTCACAGCGGAATCATTCGCGGAGCTGGCTCCGATGTTTCGAGGATGGGAAACAGCATGCAAAAGTAGAACGCCCGGCTTTCAACAAAAAGGAGTCTCATCATGAAATCGAAGCATTTGATACGAATTGCAGCTCTTGGTTTTCTCGCTCTGACGCTTGTGTCGCCTCTTTCCTACGCCAAGTCGGGCAGGGAAATTGACGCCAGCGTGGACACGGCCCTTGTCCTTTTTAAGGACGAAGTTTTTGGAGCCAAGGAAATGCTCGGGAAGGCCAAAGGGGTGCTTGTTTTGGCGCCCGTTTATCGAGGCGGCATTGGCCTCGGGGCCGAGTATGGTACCGGCGCGTTGCGCATCAAAGGGAAGACGGCGGACTATTACAACACGATCAGCGGTTCCATCGGCTTCCAGCTCGGTGGCCAGGCGAAAAGCATGTACCTGCTTTTTATGTCGGACAAAGCCCTTTCGGATTTCCGCGCAGGGGATGGTTGGAAAGCGGGCGTTGACGGGTCGGTCGCACTTATCGTCGTCGGTGCCGACGGGTCGGTCGATACCACCAAGACCAATCAGCCCATCATTGCGTTTGTGCTAGGCCAGAAGGGTCTCATGTACAACCTCACGATTGAAGGTTCTAAGTTCAACAAGATCATGCCGGGTTAATGAACCCTTCATGAACTTTTAAGTCATCCGACTTAAGGAGTGAGTTTTATGGATACTGAACAGATAAAGACTCTCCGCCGTGTTAGCCCGCAGAGACTATCCCTCACCGATGGAGAAAAAACAACGGGGCTCGTGGCAGCGTGGTGGTGGTTGCCGGCATTTCTGGCCCGGATGCTTATGGGGCTTGTGTTTATCCAGACAGGATGGAATCAATTGTATGTGCTGAATCCTGCGAAAGATGCCTTGGGTTTTCTGTGGGTCGCGATTTTCATTAAACATCGCTGGGATGCCGTTTTCCCCGCCCTTGAACTTATCTTCGGGGCGCTCATGCTGCTTGGACTTTTCACGCGCTTTACGGCGCTTTTGTTGCTCGGTCTCCTTGCCATCTCGATTTTGGACGCCAATCTTAGAGAGCTTACGGGATTAAATCTATCCGGCCTCCAGAATTTCGCCATGATCGCCCTTCTTGTTGGTCTTTGTGCGTCAGGAGGGGGTTCTGCCTCTCTCGACCGATTTGCTTTCAAGTGTAAGGCGCCGGAGACCTATTGATTTGAGAAACTAGTCTCATTTGGGGTGAACACCCCATAGAGGTTGGGTAGCGTTAGGTCTAACATAAGTCATGACATACAAAAAATCTTTCGGAGTCAATATGGGGCCGTGCAGAGTTGAGACAGAAGGAACCTTTCGTCGCGCGCTGAGACTCCAAGCTCTGAAACAAGAGAACTTGCATCTGGAACAACATCTGGCAGCAATGGTCCTAAGTAACCGGGCGTTACAGTCCATCCGGTCAAAAAAGCATGGCTTCATTTTTTAAAAAAGTTTCGCACCAGACGAAAAACCATAGGAGAAGTGAAATGAAAAAAATAATGTTAACGCTCTTAATATTCGCGCTGATCTTTGCCAGCGTGCCGTCGCAGGCTTTCGCAGTGAATACAGCCACGCACGGAAAAATCACGGGGAAGACCGTATGCTTCGGTCTTTCTTCTCTGATCATCTGGCCGGGAATCGGGCAGTATCTCAACGGTAATGAAACCAAGAAGAATTGGACTCACGCTGCTATTGGACTCTTTCCGCCTTTTCGCCTTTGGTCCGGGTGGGATGCTTTGATCGCCCGGCAGGGTGGGCGTTGGGACGGCAAGATCTAAACTTACTCTCGTCGGAGTTCCGACACTCGAGTTCCTCCCTTGGGATGAGGTGTTAGGCAATATCAGGGAACTCCGGCGGGAAGTATTAGATGTTAAAACAGGAAAGGATGTGAGATGTGAGAAAAACAAACGGAATTATGCAGCGCTGGTCTTTGATGGCGATGGTATGCCTTCTCAGTTTGGCCGCGGTATCGATGGCGGGTTGTGCGGGAAGTACTAAGACCTCTACGGTGATAACCCAGACCACGAATGGAGCGTCGGGCGGAGGAAGTACGACTTCTGTGACGACACAGAAAGAGACCAGTGCGCACCCTCGCGGTGTGATCGGTGGCCTTTTCTACGTGATCGGTCAAGTCCTGATCTGGCCGTTCAAAGCCATCGGAAGTCTTTTTTAATCATTTGAAGGTCGCATAAACCGGATCGTGTTTCGGGAGAAAAGCGATCCGGTTCATCCGGATTAAAACAATTAGCGTAAGGGCATTTCCCATTGATATTCCTTTCTGAGAAAGAGACACTTATTAAGCATAGCCCGGCTCAACACATCGCGTTGGTCTTCATGGTTTCTGTCTGGATGCTCTTCGGGGTTCCTGCGATATTTGCCGCGACGGATCTGGATAAGAACCAATCCGCAGGCGCGCAGCAGGCTTATTTTCAACAGGAGCAGGAGTTCCGCGCGAGGGTCCTGAAAACCAGGCTCGAAGAACGCGCGAAGGCGGAGATTGAGACCCCTGACATAGCCGAGGGCTTGAAAGAAGGGAAAGCCTTCCTGCTGACAGATGTCCTGCTGACAGGGAACGATAGTATCCCTTCCGAAGCATTCGCGCCCATCCTTCAGAAATACAAGGGCCGGGAAGTTTATATGAGTGATCTCCGTTCCCTCGCAACGGAGATCAAACGCTATTATCGCGATGCGGGCTATATCTCCGCGTACGTTTATCTTCCGCCCCAGACGATCTCCGACGGCAAAGTTGAGATCGTGGTTATCGAAGGGAAGCTCGGGACGATCGAGGTGACCGGCAATAAATGGTTTTCTGATAAGGTGATCAAAAGATTTCTCAGCTTCAGAGAGGGGGAGATTCTCTCTTATGACGATCTTCGTAGAGGGCTTCTCTTTATCAATCAGCACCGCGATATCCAGGTCAAGGCGATCCTGAAGCCGGGAAAAGAGTCGGGGACGACGGATCTTGAGATCGCGACAAAAGACAAGTTTCCGGTCCATCCCGGAGTGGACGTCAATAATCTTGGCACACCGAATACCGGTAAAACACGCGTCGGGTTCTCTCTCTCGGACACGAATCTTCTTGGACAAATGGATCAGCTTTCTTCCCGTTTTCAGCTCGGGAAAAGCGTCTGGGCGGTCGGGGCCGATTATAATATTCCTGTTCATTCTTCGGGGACGCTTTTGGGAATGGCTTACAGTCGCTCTTCCGTGGAGCTTGGCGGGGATTTCGAATCATTGGCGATCAATGGTGCAGCTTCGACTTACAGCGTTTATGCCCTTCAGCCGGTTATCCGTAAGTCTTGGATTGAAACAACGCTGAATCTTGGATTTGACTGGAAAAGCGCGAAGAATCAGATGCTGGGCTCGAAATCCGGCGTCGATGAGCTCCGTATCCTGAACGTAGGTGTGAATCCGGAGTTTACGGACCGTTGGGGAAAAACTTATTTCCCGAACTCTTTTCATGAGGGCTTTAGCGGATTCCTCGGCGCTTCCCATAAGAACGACCCGGGTGCCACGCGTCCGGGTTCGGGCGGCCAATTCTTCATCTACCGGTCTTCCCTGATGCGCTATCAGCGGCTTCCGTGGGGCATGATGTACACTTTTCGCGGCCAACTGCAGCTGACCAATAATGCCCTCGCACCCTCGGAACAGCTGAATCTGGGCGGCGCCTTGGCCGTCCGGGGTTATCCGGAGGGAGAATATCTCGCGGATTACGGCGCCTTTATGACGAACGAAGTCTATATCCCGACTTATTTCTTCCCCAAGAATTGGAAATTGCCGCGCTCGAATGAACCTCTGCGCCAGCAGATCCAGGCCGTTCCATTTTTTGACGTCGGCGGCGGCGCTCTTCGCAAGCCCATGACAGGTGAAAAGGAAAGCCGCACTCTGGCTGGTACGGGGATAGGGATACGAATCCGTCTGTTTGACAAAGTCTATGGAAGGATCCAGTGGGCGACTCCCACAGGTTCTAAAGCGAGCAACGGTTCGGAGACGGCTTTCTATTATGGCGTTTCCGCTGAGATCATGTAGTGGGCAAACAGGAGTGTTCTGCGAACGTCCCAAAAATCAAAACGTTCCTGAACGAGGAGAAAATAATATGAATAAGAAGATCAAAAGCTCTTTAGCAGCTCTCACGATAGCCCTTCATGTGCTTACATTTTCCGGGCCTTTGCATGCACAGGACATTTATGTCCAAGCCGGAACCGTTCTGGAAGGTGACGTCCATAACCTTGCCGGAAGTGAGTTGAACTATCATTCGGATGGGCCGGCCGGATTACGAGGCACCAATTTTTTTAACGCAGGGGATATTAAATTCTTTGGTCCTGACTGGTTCACGGCGTTTCAAAACACCATCAATTCTGGGCATATCACTGCAACCGGTAATCTTCTTATGACCACTTTGGGTGTGGATGCAGCTCAGTTTTTTGCGGGCATAGCCAGCTTGAATCAGAATCCAGAAGGCCCAGGCCGGTTCGTGAATACCGGTTCCATTACAGCCCAGGGGCAATGGCTTGCGGTCGCGGCAGGCACCTTCAAGAATTTAGGGACCCTTTCCGCGGGTGGCGGTGTGGTCGGGATCTCCGCGGGTTCCAAGAACGTGACATTTCCCTTGAGCGCGGACGGTGCGATCTCGATGGAAGTTCGGGACACGATTACGGCCGATGTGTATGACAAGGACGGAAAAAAGGTCAGCGATGTTTGGCAGAATGGCGGGTTGATTCAGGGAAGCGTGGTGATCGTCAAGGCCCGCGGCGCCGAGAAGGCGTTCGACAATATCATTAATCACACCGGGATCATCGAAGCTCAAACGATCGGAGAAAAGGACGGGAAGATCGTCCTGGACGGCGGCAATCAGGGCGTGGTGCGGGTTGACGGAAAACTCGACGCCTCGGGGTATGCCGCAGGCGGAAAAGGCGGGACCGTGGAAGTGACCGGTGAAAAGATCCGGTTGGACTCCAAGGCCCGCATCGATGTCTCGGGGGATGCCGGGGGCGGCGAGGTTTATGTCGGCATTTCAGAGCATGACTTCTCCGGTCCGTCCTCTTCCGGGGGACCCAGCCTCACGGTGATGCCCGGAGATCCGGCTTCTTTGCCGGCGGTTTCGGGCGACCTACCCATTCTGCCTCTGCTGGAAAGGATCCAGAGCGGCGTTCCGATGCCTTCTCTGGCCAAGGCTGTTTATATGGATCCCGGCGCCGAGATCCATGCCGATGCCATCACGCGGGGGAATGGCGGAAGAACTGTTTTGTGGGCCGGTGAACTGACCCATGCTTTGGGAACTATCACGGCCCGTGGCGGCGCCTTGAGTGGGAATGGGGGTTTTATCGAAACTTCGGCCGGCCAGCTCGACGTGGAGGGGATCGAGATCGATGCAAGCGCTCTTAATGGAACTGCAGGCAAATGGCTGCTGGATCCTTACAACGTGACGATCGGGTTGGTGGGTGCTGGAACTCTTTTCGGAGGCGTTTTTACTCCGGTAACGGATAACTCCAAGATAAGCGCTTCGACCATCAAAAGCGCCTTGGAGGGGGGAACCAGCGTCGAGATCAATACCGGAACATCGGGGACTCAAGAGGGCGATCTTACCGTAAACGCGGCTATTTCCACGACAGGGGTGGGGCCGGGCGTCACGCTGACCTTGAAGTCAGCCCGTGATACATTAGTCCATCAGGATATAAACGACTCCGGGAGCTTGAGCCTCAAGATGAGCGCGGGGCGGGATATTCTTATGGATGACGGGACGGTTGCGAAGACCGAGACCGGTAAGATTGATTTTACTGCCGGACGTGATATTTCTTTAAGCTCCGTGCAGACGGGAAGTAACGCCTCGGATGCAGTACGCCTGACCGCAGAAACAGGGGAAATACGCAATAGCGGCCACACGAATCCGAACATTCTTACGGGCCCGGACGGTATCGCAACGCTGACGGCGGCGACCGGTATCGGGTCCAATCAGACGGTAACCTATCAGCTCGAAAACTCCACGGATCTTGTCCATTGGACGACGATAGCCTCGCAAAGCACGAATAAGGGAACAGATTCCTTTGTGACCCCGAACGTTGGACATGGATTTTTTCGGGTCTTACCGATCGGAAAACCTGGTGTTCAGATCAGCGCTACGGCGGGCGTCACAATATTGCCCGGAAATAAAATCCAGGTGAGTTGGAACAGGACGAATGGGGTGGTTACGGATCGGCTTGAGACGCAGGTAGGACAGCTTTCCGCGATCACCGCCGCCGGAGATGTCCAGCTGCATAATACCGGGGATCTCAAGATCACCAGCGCGAATGGCGTGGCGGGTGTCACGATCGATGACCGTGCGACGGGTCCCAAGGATCCGGGTTCTGAGATCTTTGTGACCGCTTCCGGAAAAATGTCTATCGACAGTCCGATCACCAACTACGACGGCGGCAATGTGAACGTTTATACGGTCGGCGGCGCAGCTGCGGATTCCATGGATATCAATGCGAATGTCAGCTCCCAGGGAGGAAATGGGAATGTGCGCCTGGTGTCGGGCGGGGATATGAACATGGCTTCCGGAACGACAGTGAGCGCCGCGGGCAGCGGCTCGGTCACGCTGGGGGCCGGGTATGACACGACCGGGAAATTGCCGGGTGATTCCAATGCTACCTTGCTGAATGCGCCGACGAATAAGACCGCGAATATGAACATGTCTCCGGATTCCAACGTGACCACGGAAAACGGGGATATCCTGGCGGATGTAACGCATGATTTGAACCTTGGGCACTTTTTTGCGCCAAACGGTCATAATACGCTGAACGTGGGCGGTTCGATTTTTTCTCCGGGCGGGCCGGAGATCCGTGTGACCGGGAATGACCTGATTAAATTGACCGCAGGCGGCGTGATCGGCACGGCCTCGAATCCGATTGAGACACACTTGAATCACCCCGGCAATTTATTACTGCAGGCGGGCGGCCAACAGGGGCCTCTGTCCGTGAATGTTCAGGGGAATTTCACGAGAGACAGCGTCAATCTTTTGAGTAATCCTCCAGGGCTTGCGGCATTCAATGGATTGGTGATCGGAGGAGAACCCGTGCAGGCGTATGAAGCCGGGAATTCAAATCTCTTTGACAACCCCAATCCCGTGAATTTGCCGGCCTATGGGCAATTCGATCGCCGTCACTCGGCTGATTTCCCGCCGTTCTTCGATCAGAATCGGTTTGCGTTCGCTCCAGCCACGAGTATCAACACTTCTGGGATCGATGTGCTTCCGATCGAAGGCCTTGGGATATTGCCGACTGTGATTCCGCTCCCTGGTCCGGCGGTTCCGCCGACGCCTACACCGGAGGCCGAGCGTCCGCCTCTTACAGTGCCGCTTCCGGGTCCCGCGCAGGCTCCGGAGGTTCAACCTGCTCCGGAACGTTCAGGACCGATCTTTGTGGCCCCCGGACGTGGGGGGGATGCCGCGGCGCTTTCAGTCCAACCCAAGCAATCGGTTATAGTCGGGGATGAGCAAAAGGAAAAGAAAGCGTCGGGAAGTCCGGCTCTGGAAGCAATGCCGCCTTTAGTAGTGCCGATCCCGCCTTCCGCGGTGCCTCCTTCCGCGCGAGAGCCTGAAGTCGAGAACAAAAACCCTCCGTTCTACGTGAGTCCGCTTTCCGCGGCGGTTGGGGAAGCGCGTGATCAGATGGCGCCAATAAATACCTCATTGGGTAAGGAAAAAATCGCGGATCAGGGAAAGATTGCTACCCCGGCTGTAATGCAAATTGATGTGAAAAGAAGTTCTTAAAATCTAAAAAAGGAGCTCGTATGAACAAACTTGAGATCAAAGGCGACTGGAATATCATTAAGGGCAAGCTGAAGCAGAAGTGGGCGAAGCTCACGGATGCGGATGTGCAATACGACGAAGGGAAGCAGGAAGAACTGTTGGGCCGCATCCAGAAGGCGACCGGCGAAACCCGGGAAGCGATCGAAAAAGCCGTGAAGGAAGCTTGCGGGGCTAGTTCTTCGTGTTGTTGTAAATAAGGGGAGTCATTCCAGACGAGAGAGCCCTTTGACGATTATGTCGAAGGGCTTTCTCATTTTTTGTCATGCTCATGGTCTGTAATTCTCCTTGAACTTCGCTCTTTTTTGGAGTTAGCATAGGGGTCGGAGTTCTCAGCGCTTGACCAAGCCGGGAAGGAGGTTCTCATGCTTGGTGGATCCTCCAAACGACGTCGGTTGAGAATAATTATTCCCGCATACCCTGCCTTTAACATCTATTCCTCCGCTGCGAGAAAAACCACAGCGTTGGGGCCTGTGTGCGTCGCCAGCGCCGTGAGTGAAATGGGGGGATGGGATGCCGAAGTCATTGACGAAAATAATCTCCGCCGGTACGGCCCGAGAAGCAAGAGTGGCGGCGCGGACCACGCGTTCCTGCAGCAGTTAAGGCCCGCCGACATCGCTGGATTTTACGGCGGACTGACCAGCACTATCCCCCGCCTTTATGAAATCGCCCGTTTTTACAAGGAACAAGGGGTGATTACGCTAGCCGGAGGGCATCACTTTACTCCGGAAACCATCGGAGAGGCGTTGTCTTCGGGGATCGACTATGTGGTGATCGGCGAGGGGGAAGAGACGGTCAAAAAGTTGATACGCGTCCTTGAGCAGGAAAAAGAGCCAGGTGGGGTCCGGGGAATCGCCTATCTGGATCACGGGCAGATCACTTATACTCCGCCCAGGGCGCCCCTCGAGGATTTTGACCCTCTGCCTCTGCCTAATTTTTCTCTGGTGCGTTACGCCAAGATCAAGATCTATCCCATTGAAAGAATACGCGGGTGCGGGATGAACTGCGAATTCTGCGCCGTCAGCGGCAGGCCGCGATGCGCGTCGGCCGAACGTCTGCTTGAAAATGTCCGGCGGCTTGTGGAAACGCAGGGAGCCAAGGAGTTTTTTGTTGTGGACAATCTTTTCGGCCAGCAGCGGGAGGATACCTTGAAGTTTTGCCGGTTGCTTGTGGACTATCAAAAAAACATTGGCAAGCAGCTATGGTTCATGGTCCAGATCCGGCTTGATAAGGCGAAGGACCCGGAACTCCTTTCCGCGATGTATGAGGCGGGTATTCGAGTGGTCGCGATCGGTTATGAGACCCCTATTGAAGAAGAGCTACTCGCCATGAATAAACATATCAATCCCCGGGAAATGCTGTCCTTGACCGACACCTTCCATAAGTTCGGATTTTTGATCCACGGGATGTTCATCTTTGGTTATCCTTCGCGGGACGCGGAAAAATTTCATATGGCGGCCGCGGAAAGGGCAGTGAGGTTTAAGGCTTTCATCAAAAAAGCGAAGCTGGATACCGTCCAGGTCCTGCTGCCAGTCCCGTTACCGGGGACGCAGTTGAGGGCGCGGCTCCGGGAGCAGAACAGGATCTATCCCACCGGGGATGTGGGCTGGGAATATTATGACGGCAATTTCCCGCTTTTTGAGCCCGACGAACCTATGAGAGTCGAAGAAATGCAGGCGGCGATTACAAAGATCATGGGCATGATCTATCAATTCAAGAACGTGGCCCTGGCGGTCTGTGATATCGCCTACTTCCCGTCCCTGCTTTTTTTCCTTTATAACCTGAAGCTGGGATGGCGGGGCTGGTATCATTCCTGGAGAAACCATTGGATGCGTTTTGGCGGTTGGATCACGGTGAGGAAGTGGTCCCAACAGTTCAAGAAAGGCAACTTTGCTGAGAAGGTCAAAAGAGCAAGAGAGCACATTGACAGGGGTCGTCCCGGTTTCATTTAGATTTCCTTGTCCCCGGGGAAGTCCCCGTCATTCGGAAGCGCTTAGCGAATAGCGCGGCCGGTCTCTTGTTAAAGCCGGGCGTTTTTTTTCCGATGATTATGTGGAGCTGTAAGCCTTTTTTTATTTCAATCCAAAAGAGTCGTTGCTGAAAGGAAGAATAAGTGATGAAGAAAATTCTCAGTTTGTTTTTATCTTCATTTTTTATGGCGGGGGTTGTTTCTGCTCAAGATTTCGTGGGCCAAGAGTCCCATATGCCATCGCAGTCTGCCATTGATGTTTGTGTGGGGAAATCCGAAGGGACTTCCTGCGAAGTTTCCACTCCCGAGGGAACCAAATCCGGGGATTGTGCTTATACATCGGACCGGCAGTATTTTGCCTGCAGGCCTGAACGAGGCTCCTCGGATCGTCGCAGTCCTGCCGAAGAGGGAGAAAAAGAGAGACCGGACAATCCGCAAGAGCAGCGAGGGAGTGATGGCGGACAATCTCAAGGCCCGGGCCAAGGATCAAAGTCAGGAGGGAATTCTAATCAATATACTCTTGAACAGGCCATGAGTGACAACGCGCAGCTTTCGACCATTGCGTTCAGCGGCCTGGCTTTTATCACCGGGAACGCTGGTGGCGATACTTTCTTTCCTCCCGGCAAGGTAGCGGATTTTTTTGGATTCCAGTATATGCGGGATGTGGATACGGCGGGGTATGGGCACAACACGACTTTTTTGACCAAGGTTGCCAGCAATGTTCTTTACCTGTTGAATGACACGCAAAAAGCCAAGCTGGTGGCTTTGGCAAAAGAACAGGCGCCGATCTATACCCGGTTTGCCTATAACCGCCTTCTGTTATCAAATGCTTTTCGCCGCAGTTTGGAAGGAAATATCCCCTCCGGATCAAGGGGTCTTGATATTCAGGCGGTCTCAAAATATGCGGCAGGCCTTTACAAGAATGACGCGGATCTAAGCTACAACCGCGCCGTCGTGATCGGGGAGATCATCCACTCTTTTACTTCCGAGCAAAAGGCCTATCTGGAAAAAATGCAGTTCAATAACTATGCCTCGTGGCCGGAAGTGGCGGAGGATGAAATGCTCAAGCGGAGCATGACCAATCCTGAGTTTGTCGCGGTGATGACGTATGCCAGCGAACTGTTCTCCTGGTATAAAGGTGGCCTTGATGCGGATGTGTATTTCTGCCCGGAACGTCACGGCACCTACTTCGGCGGTTTCTTTATGAAGGATTATCCGGCGATGCATAATCCGAATTACTTCATCAGCACGGCTATTACCGGGGATAGCGGGAAAGATTTCCTTAACATTCTGGACCAAAACCAGAGGGCTCTTATCACGGGGATTATTGGCGAACAGCGGTCGGCTCTTGAGGAAATAAAGCAGATCAGAACGGACGTTTCGACCGAGTTGCGTAAGGCGATCACCGGAGGAACGATCGATAAGGAAAAAGTTTATTCTCTCATTGAACGCTATGGGGAACTAGATGGACAGGTGTCCGCGCTCTATGCCTCCCGGTTTTCAGAGGTCAACAAAACTCTCACGGCGGATCAACGAGCGGCCCTGGTGAAGCTCAGGAATCTTGATGTCGTGCCTCAAGGGGCCTATCGGTTTTCGACCCCGGTGGCTATGCCCGAGATACCTAATACGGACTTCATGTTCGGCATAGGTAGTGTTCCGCAAGAGGCGGGCCAACTTGTGCCTCCTGCCGATTTCGCAAAGGCAAGTGAAGACCGTAAGTCAGGAGGAAGGATCAGGCCGCCCAAGCGGAGCTAGGGGCAATACCTTCATCAAATAAAGGACTACAACTTCTTCAGAAGTCGTGGCGAGTTGCGTCCGCCACCATGCACTGGGCGAATCCGTCCTGTTGCGGAGAAGGTAACGGTAGCGCCTTTATTTGGGTTGGTAGAGATTCGATCTCTACCAACCGGTTTGTACAGGGAACATGATGCCCTGGGGCGGTGTTACAACGTTGTATCCCATGGGGCCTTGAACATAGTAAGTATTGTTGGCCACATAATAAGTGGTACCCCCGTAGAAGATTTGATAATACCCGGAAGGCAATGCACTCACCATCACACCCGTCGGGGCGGTGACCATTTGATACCCGTAAGGCGTGGACTGGTAAAAAATGCCGTTCAGGTAATAGAGGAGCATGTTCGCGATTTTCATGGTTCTATAACCTGCCGGCAAGCGGCGTTCATAATGGGCCGGTCTTTGAAAACGGACTTCCTGGTGACCCTGCTCCCTCCGAAATCCCGATCTTGATTCTTCCCGGGAGGCCTGACCCACATGGGACCGTTGCGTCTCTTTCGGTGCCCGGTTTTCCCGAGAGCCTTGTTCAAAGGCCGCCGCTGTTTGGATAGATCCGGAAATGCTCAAAACGATCGCTAATCCTATACAACTCAGTGTCTTTTTCATGGAAGTGGTCCTTTCCGTGTTGAGAAGTTTTTATTTCGCATCTTCACCCTCTGAGACAGCGCGTCCCGGCTGGAAGTTTCAATAGTCCCGCAGCATTGCGCGCTCTCCCTCGAGAGGAGGGGGAAAGATGAAAGAAATATAATCCAGGATTCATCTTTCCTTCATGTTGAGAGGACTATGCTTATCCCATAGAAGTGAAAGAGGCTTTTATTTCGGGGCAACGGGAACTTTTTACGCCGTGGCATTGTCTGAGTTATCAAGAAGCGAGATGTTCGGCATATCTCGTGGCATGGTTCCCGGATAATGACGGAAAATGCAATGAACCCATAAGCTAAGAAGGAGATACAAAAATGTTTAAGAAAATCTTGGCAGGGATGTTAATTTTGGCATGTTTTTTACAACCCTCGTTAGCCCTTGCGGACGGGCATGGGGGACATGATGGACATGGAGGGGGCGGATGGCACGGAGGTCCGGGATGGCATGGATCGACGGCTTTAGGGATCGTTGCATTGTCGATCGCGGGGGCCGAGTTCCTTTATAGCGCGGGAATGTTTTACAGGTCGACGCCTAACGGCTATCTGGTCGTTCCGGCGCCGATGGGAGCCGTTGTTCCGGCCCTGCCGCCCGGCTATACGGTGGTCTATATGGGTAATATGCCGTATTACTATTACGGGAATGCTTATTATGCGGCGGCCCCGAACGGCTACGTGGTCACAGCGCCGCCGGCTATTGCTGCGCCGATCGCAGCAGCCCCGAGCGCTCCGCCGGTTCAACAAGCCCCTGTGCCGGCTCCTATTGCCCAGCAACCTGCCGCACCCGCAGCCAGTGAACCTAGTAGCGCCGTAGAAACTTATATTCCCAACGGCAATGGAAGTTTTACGGTCGTTACTCTTCAGAGAACCGACAAGGGCTTTATGGGTCCTCAAGGAGAATTTTACACGGATCATCCTACAGAAGAACAATTGAGGGCGAGGTATTGCAAGAAATAGAGAATAGGGGATTTCGACATAAAATGGCGGCGACCTCAACGAAGTAGCCCTTTAGGGTTAGGGTTGCCGCCATTTTTATTTGTGAGTGTTTTCCGCGGCAAGCCTGATCTCTCGCAGTTTGATCGCCCGCAAAGAGAACAGAGGGTTTTTAAAAGGCGTCTTGATATTTTGTTAAGATGTTTACAAAGCATCCACTCAGCGTTACAATCCCACCATGAAAAATCAAATGACCTCCTCAGCTTCGTCCAGTTCCAAGGATCTCCGGACAGATTATTATTGGACCCAGGTCCGGGAGTTCGGGAGAAAGTATAAAAACTTTGATTGGCCATCCGTCCGGGTCCTGCTTCGTTTTATAGACACCTATGATGGGTTGATGGTCCGTTTTTCAAAATTGATGTCTGCCTACAAGTTGTCTCCCGCAGTGTTTAATGTGCTGATGATACTCAGTCGCGGGTCAGGGGAAAAATTCAAGCAGCACGATATCAGCAAGCTTCTGCTTGTCAGCCGCGCCAATGTGACGGGGCTTGTGAACGCCCTGGTCCGCAAGGGCTTGGCCAAAAGAGAATCGGACCCGACGGACCGGAGGGCCTGGCTTGTCAAGATCACCCCCAAAGGGAAAGTCTTGCTTGAGGCCTATCTCCCATATCATTACGCGGAGGTCGGCCGGATTTTTTCCGGATTCAAGCTTGCTGAAAAAAAATCGATGGATCAGCTTCTCCTTAAATTTAAAGACGGTATTCTTTGATGAAGCTACTCTTCCGAAACGTACGCAAATCTCGGCGTTTCTCACCTCGGGGTCTTAAGACCCTCACGCTCGTGCTTTTGATGCTGGGGATGATCCCCGCGCTTTATGCCGAGGCTTCGTGGAGTGGTTTTTTCGAAAAGATTTTTCCTGCGGGAAAAGAAAAGCCCAGGGCGGAGGCCCGCGCGGAGTCGCTGAGCCTTCAGGATGTGATCAACTTCGCGCTGCGGAATAATCTGCTGACCAAACTCGCCTTGGAAGAGATCGAAGCCGCCAAAGGCCAAAAACTGCAGGCCGCTTCGGAGCTTCTCCCCCATGTGGAGGCGGGGATTTCACAAGCCCGCGTCGGGCGCATGAATCTTGAGGCGATGGGCTTTAAGACGAATCAGCCTTTGATTGGGCCGTTTAATACCTTTGACGCGCGCTTCCGACTCACCCAGACGATCTTTGATCTGAGCGCGATCTCCCGTTTTCAGGCGGGTAGCACCGAGGTCAAGGTCAAACAATATGAAGAAGAATTTGCGAAACAAAAAGTGATCCTCGAGGCGTCGCTGGCCTATCTTGGGGCTCTCCAGAGCCAGGGGAGATACAAGGCGGCCGAAGCGGATGCCAAACTCGCCAAGCGTCTTCTGGACCAGGCGAATCATCAGCATGAGGCCCAGATCGCGACCGGGGTGGATGTCGCCCGGGCGACCACCCGAGACGCGGAAGAAACCTACCTGTTGCAACAAGCCAGCATGGGAGTTAGCGAAGCCTACCTTCAGGTTCAGAGGGTGGCCGGACTTCCCTATGGAGAGGACCTGGGCTTAAGCGATGCGCTTTCCTATCTTGGAGAACCCGAGATGTCCAAGGATGAAGCGCTTGATCTTGCCGAGACCCACCGACTTGAGATACGAATCTTAAGCGACGGGATCCGGGCCGAGAATTATCTTCTCCGGGCGGCCAAAAGCGAGATGCTCCCCAAGGTTGGGCTGAGTGGGGATTATGGACTGAGCGGGAATACGCCCCGGCAGAATGACCGCGCGACGGGACAGATCGTGGCCGGCGCCACGATGCCGCTTTTTGAAGGGGGCAAGATCTGGGGCGCGATCAAGGAAGCCTCGAGCCGGAAGCGGCAGCTCGAACAAAAGCTAGCGGACTTCAAAAGACAGATCGAAGAGGATGTTCACCTGGCATTACTGAAGATCAAAACCGAAAGGCAGCAGGTCCACACCTCACGTTCGATTTTGGAGTTGGCTGAGAAGGAGTTGAAAATGGCCCAGGACCGGTTTGGCGCGGGTCTGGGGGACAATGTGGAAGTGATCGCCGCGCAAACCACGCTTGCCCGGGCTCGCGACACGTATGTTTCGGCGTTGACGTCGTACCATGTCGCACGTCTTAACTTATCCTTTGCATTGGGGCAAACCGGGTCTTTTTATCTGAAAAAAGCAGATCAAGAAAAGGAGTAAACCGCTGTGCTAAATCTCTTGCGAAAAATAAAAGGCATGAACCGTACCGAATTCAAAAAACAGCTTTACGCCGAAGATCCGAAGTTCCGGGTCACGGTGGCGTGTGCGGGCGGATGCCTGCTTATTCTGGTGCTTGGGTTCATCCATCAAAGTCTGTGCTATGTGTCGACGGATGATGCATTTATAGAAGGCCACGTGGTTCCGATCAGCGCCAAGGTTTCGGCGCATGTGACGAAGGTTCCCGTGGAGGATAACCAGGAAGTGAAGGCCGGAGATCTCTTGATCGAACTGGATTCCAATGATTTCAGGGTCAAGGATCAAATGGCTAAAGCGGAGTTGCAGGCGGCCGAAGCGGAAGCGGAAAAGGCGCATACAGATGCCGAACGCTACAAGAAACTGAATTCCCAGGACGAAGTCTCCAAGCAACAACTGGATATGGCCGTGCTGCGGACTCAAATTGCCGATGCGAAGGTCGCCTCGGCCAAGGCGCACGTGGAGCAAACGCGCCTCGACCTCTCGTATACCAGGATCGCTGCCCCGATCGATGGCCATGTGACCAAAAAGAGCGTCGAAATCGGCCAGCTGGTGCCTGTGGGGCAACCGCTCCTGGCGATCGTCTCGAAAGAAAAATGGGTGATCGCGAATTTTAAAGAGACGCAGTTGACCTTGATGCATCCCGGACAGAAAGTTAGGATCAAGGTGGACACTTACTCCCACAAGACCTTCAAGGGACACGTGGACAGTCTCCAGCGGGGGACGGGCGCCCGCTTCAGTCTGTTCCCTCCGGAGAACGCGACCGGGAATTATGTAAAGGTCGTCCAACGCGTGCCGGTCAAGATCGTCTTTGAAGAAGCCCCGGACAAAAAATATCCTCTGGCGCTTGGCATGTCCGCCGTCCCGGAAGTGAAAGTCCGCTAGCGGTGGACAAAGTTCCCGAAGAAAAGAACCCCGCGAAAAATCCAGCCCTCCCGGCCCCGGAAGAGTGGCATCCCCGCCACAATCCCTGGATCATCGCTTTTTCGGTGATGCTCGCGACTTTCATGGAAGTCCTGGATACCTCGGTGGCGAATGTGTCCCTGCCTCACATTGCCGGGAATCTTTCGGCGAGCAATCATGAAGCCACCTGGGTGCTCACGAGCTACCTTGTCGCGAATGCCATTATTTTGCCGACGGCCGCGTGGTTCAGCGGGTTCTTCGGGCGCAAAAGATTCCTGATTCTTTGCATCATGCTCTTTACCGCGGCCTCGGCGCTCTGCGGGTTGGCGCACAATTTGGGATTTCTTATCGTCGCGCGGATCATTCAAGGCCTTGGCGGTGGCGCGCTGCAACCCATCGCGCAGGCCATTCTCCTGGAGAGTTTCCCGAAAGAAAAGCGCGGCCAGGCTATGGCGGTCTACGCCCTCGGGGTGGTCGTCGCGCCGATCATCGGCCCTACGGTCGGGGGATGGATCACGGACAATTATTCCTGGCGCTGGATCTTTCTGATCAATCTTCCGATTGGGATCTTGGCCGTGTTCATGGCGAACGCGTTTGTGGAAGATCCCCCATACATTAAGAAGAACCGAGCTCTCTCCATCGATTATTTGGGGTTTGCCCTGATGGCGCTCGGGTTGGGACTTTTCCAAGTCATCATGGATAAGGGGCAGGAGGTGGATTGGTTTGCGGCGAAATGGATCTGCTGGTCCAGCGTCATTGTCGTGGTTTCACTCGTCACGTTCGTTTTCCGGGAGTTAAGGACCGAGCACCCTGTCGTGGATCTTCGCATTCTCAAAGACCGGAATTTTTTTACAGGCGTCTGCATTGTGACTGTGATCGGCGCCGTCCTTTACAGCACCACAGCACTTCTCCCGATGTTTTTGCAGGGTTTGATGGGGTATTCGGCGTATTTGAGCGGGTTGGCGCTGAGTCCCCGCGGGATCGGCGCATTTTTTACGGCGCTCGTGGTGGGTCGCATGATCGGGAAAGTGGATGGGAGGATTTTTGTGGCCATGGGTCTTGGGTTCTTGGGGATCAATTGCCTGGCTTTGGGAGGTATCAATTTGCAGATCGGTATGTCGAACGTTATCTGGCCGATCATCGGGACGGGGGTTGGTATCAGCGCCATTTTCGTTCCTCTGAGCATCCTTGCCGTCGGGACTTTGCACAAAGAGGAAATGGGCAACGCCACCGGACTTTTTAATCTGATGCGCAATATCGGGGGAAGCGTGGGGATCGCGCTGACGACCACGATGCTTGCGCGAATGAGCCAGGTCCACCAGTCGATCCTGGTCGGCCATTTGACGCCGTATGATCCCGCTTATCAGATCATGTTCCAGAAGGTGCAGGGCCTTCTCGCTCATGCCGGAGGCGGGATCACGAACCCGCTGGCTTATGGCGTGATCTATCAGGATCTTGTCCGCCAGGCGACACTTATGGCGTTTGTGGATAATTTTCGCGGCGTAGGGATGGCCTGTCTTTTGATTATCCCCGGCGTTTTTCTGTTTAAAAAAGTAATACCCGCCAAGGGCGCGGTGTCCGCCGCCCATTGATCGAGCGCTTTTGAGGTAAGGGCCAAAAGCCTAGAAACGCTTTCGAAGTCCACCTCCAGAGGTCTTACCTGTCGGGGGCCAATACCGACATGCAGCAGGACGCGCAATCGAATTCCAGGCGATATTTCCTTCCCTCCTGATCGACGAGAAAAAGAGGGCCGGTCTCTTTTTTGCAGAAACCGAGATCGCCCTTGATGCAATATTTTGAGCGCATCACAATGCGATCCCTCATGGAGAGGCCTGATTCCGCGGCCATCTCCACCACTTTCACGCCGTGACGTTTGTAAAAAACGACGGCCTTTTGATTCAGGCAGTTGCCGCGATAGTCCAGGGTCGCCTCGGGGAAGGGGATTTCGTTGGCGTGAAGGGGTGTTGCTACTCGCGGGCGATGCTCTTCCCTTACTTCCAGGAGCCGGGCCACGGCGCCGCGTCGCAGGGAGTTTAGAAGGGACATGGGAAAAAAATAAGTTTCGCGCAGCGTGTGCGTGACGCCACGACAGGAAAAAATCGTGTCATGGACCTTGGAAAGTTGTTTCGCGATCGTTTCTTCGGCGAGCGTTTTTTTCTCCGCGGCTTGTTTGGGGGCGGCCATGGAAAATGTCCCGGCATGGCCTTCTTCATCTTGGGCGGTCAGAGAAAATCCGTCCTGTGTTTCATTCAGGGTCAATGAGATGGCGATCTTTCTTTCGCAAGAATCTTTGGCCGCCAATGTTTTGAGAAATGCGTGATCATGATTTCTGTAAATGACGGCACGCGGTGTTAACCCCGCCATTTTATCCGGATAAACGCGCACCCCACTGACCGTGTTTACCACCGAGCCTGTTAATACGCCGTTTTCATCAAAAAAACAAATGCCGTCCCCATTGTGTAAATCATGGGGAGAGGCGAGGGTGAAGTGATAGCTTCCAACCTTTTCAACCTTGCCGATCTTTTCGCCCAAGGATTTGGGGGTGTCATGCGAAGACGCCTGCGCGAGGGGGCCTTTGAGGCCGAAATCCGTGAAGCCGCGGTTAAATGTTTTTTGGGGGTTGGGGGTAAAACCAAGCGTCGTTTCGCCCGATGAGCTTCTTGTCTCTTTCCTTCCGGAAAGAATGGCGTCCAGTTGTTTGCGATGATAGCCCACGGTATTTTTCACGTAAGCGATATCTTTAAGCCGCCCTTCTATTTTGAAGGAGCTGACTCCCGCGTCGATCAATGACTCGAGGGAACCGGAGCGGTTGAGATCCTTTAAAGAAAGGAGATGCTTCTCCCTTGCGAGGACAGTGCCTTTTGAGTTCACGAGAGAATAGACGCGGCGGCAGGGCTGCGCGCAGTTGCCGCGATTCGCGCTTCGGCCTCCGCACGCGTAGCTCAAATAACACTGCCCACTGTACCCGACGCACAAAGCTCCTTGGATAAAGCATTCCAGGTCGATGGAAGTTTTACTGCGTATGTCGGCGATCTCGGCCAGGGTCATTTCGCGCGGGAGGATGACGCGCGAGAAGCCGACCTTTTCCAAGAAAAGGATCTTCTCCAAAGAGTCATTATTCATTTGGGTGCTCGCGAAAAGCGGTATCGGGGGGAGTGGGAGCTCCAGAAGTCCGGGATCTTGGATGATGAGGCCGTCGATACCGATCGATGCAAGAGCTGTGATCATGGAAAAGGCTTCGTCCAGTTCGCGATCGGTGAGAAGGGTATTCAGAGCTACGTAGACGCGGGCATAATAAAGGTGGGCGTGGGAAACAAGGGTCTCGATATCCGCGAGGCTGTTGCCGGCCTGTTCCCGGGCGCCGAATTTTTCAGAGCTGATGTAGACGGCGTCCGCCCCGCAGTTAATGGCGGCTTTTCCGATGGCGGCATTTTTTGCCGGAGCCAGTAGCTCGATCTGTTTGGGTGTCGAAGTCATAGGGTCTACATACTATACATGCCTCGCGGCATCTGATTCCACCTGGAAATAGGAACAGTCCCGTGACAGGGCCGCCGAGCATCCCGCAGCTGAAAACCGTCATAAAGGATCGCTTGAGGTCGCGCGCGATATTCACGCAGCTTGCTTTTTGCTTCTTTTATACTATAACTAGACCCATGTCGGGATTTGTGGAACATATAAAATTCAATCGCAAGGCACTTCGAGCCCTTCTGGCCATTTCAGGGATCCTTCTGTTGGCTTGGGGCGGGTGCTGGTTTTTTCAAAACCACGGAAGATTTTGGGCCCACCGTGTTGCGCCCAAGCTTTTTAAACCCAAGATCGTTTTCGTGATCGATGATATCGGCGAACACGACAAGCTCAAGAACGAGTTGGCCAGACTGGGTTCTAAAGTGACCTATGCCATCCTCCCGCTTCGCGATTTTTCCGTCTACTTTACCGCACAGGCGAAACGCATGCACGCGGATGTGATCCTCCATCTGCCGCTTGAAACAGTGCATACCGACCAATTTCCGGGCCAAGGTCTGATTACGGGAGAGATGACCGACAGCGAGATCTTGAGCGGGCTAAGGCGGGACCTGGCTTCCGTTCCCCGGCATGTCGGCGTCAACAATCACATGGGGTCCAAGGGGACTTCAGATCGGCGTCTCATGACAATCATCCTGAGGGAGCTTAAACGGGAAAAACTCTTCTTTCTCGACAGCCACACGACGTCAAAATCTGTCGCTCCCGAGATCTGCCACGCGATCGGGCTGCCTTTTTTGAAAAGCGGTATTTTTCTTGATAATGATAACGCTGTTGCTGCCATTAAGACGCAGCTTGTGGAATTCCGGAGGATCGCGAGGGAGAGCGGTACGGCCGTGGCCATCGGACATTACCGGAAGAACACGCTGGATGTTCTGGCCGAGGAGATTCCCCAGCTTGAAAAAGAAGGGTTCGAGATTATTTCACTCCGCAACGTATTGAAGATCCAGACCGATTAAGGCGACTTGCTGTTTTGATCCGGTCAGACGCCGTCTTCTTCGGGGGTTGCTAATTCCGGAGTCACAAAACTTTCCTGCGGTGTTTTTTTGAGAAGATGTTTCGCGAAGCCGTACTGGAGAGCGAACCGGATCGTGTGATACACAATGTAGGCATAACCCGCGCCGCTCAAGCCCCAGGCTTCCAGCATCCAGAAGAGGATCGGGAAATAAATGAGCGTGGGAAGGAACTGGATCCAGAAACTCAGATGCGCCTGTCCCATCGCAAGGATCATAGGCGCGAGCGGCAGGGACGTAACGGCGATCGCGTTGGCGAGCATGTACCAGACCGTGACGGAATAGGCGGAAATGAATTCCCGTCCCGTTGTGATCAGAATGATCTCATGCCCCCAGATCACAAAAACGATCCAGCTCAAGAGTGAAATCCCGCCCATGATGTAAGTCATTCGCTTCACCACGAACCGGAAATCCCTGTAATCCTTTTTCGCCCAAAGCTTCGTGAGCTCCGGATAGAGCGACTGGAAGAGGGGATTGGTCAGGCGGTCCAGGGCGGCGCAGAGCTTCTTCGCCAGCTTGTAAAGGCTCACATCCGCGAATCCAAGAAGTTTTCCCACTACCAGGATGTCGAATTCCCGGAACCCGATCTTGACGGATCCCGTCAGGTTGGTTGAGATCAGGAAATTCCAGACTCCCGGAAAACGCTTCGTGATCCCCGCGAGAGGTTCGGCCCAGATGTTGCGGAAACCGCGGCGGTGAAGCTCGATCCAGGCCATGGCCGTGAGCGATACATAGTCGACGATCTCGGTCAGCATCCAGACCCACAGGAATCCGCTCAGATCGCAGTGAATCGCCCAGGCGACCACGACACCCGCGAATTTGATCCCTGAGGTGACACACTTTTGGGCCGAGAACGACTTAAATTTGTCAAAGATCCTGAGGATTCCCGTGGGAACTCCGGCAATATCAAAGAGGACGATCATGCTGTAGATCACCGCGAGGCGGAGCATTTCGGGGGACCAGTTCTGCCAGCGCGCAATGAGACCGGCCAGCGCGATCGAGATCACGCAGCCGAGGACGGCCGTGCAGGCGTCCACCAGCGTGCCGAGTTTGACGAGAGCCTTGAATCCGGAAGGGTTTTTGGCGGTGAGGGCGTCGGAACCGTATTTGATGATGAACTGCCAGGACTGGAAGTTGACGAGTTTGTCCACGATCCGGACATAGGCGTCGATCAGGACCAGCATGCCGAGTTTTTCGGTGCCCAGCGCGCGCGCCGTGATCGCGAAGGTCAGGACCCCGAGAACCGCGGAGACGGTGTCCCCGCTGATCAGGACGCCGCTATTCTTGAACACCCTTTTGAAGGTGCCGCTCGCGAAAGTATTTTTGAAAAAGGAAATCATGGGGGAGAATTATAGCATTGATGACAACTTCTGGCATTAGGGAGGGCTGGAAGATGAGGAAAGCTTAATCCGCTATTCATCGTGGCTTCAGGCGGGACATGCTAGACTGTACATACGAGTCTCAATACAATACGTAAATTGAGGTCCGTAGCGGATGATCGAAAGCGCGAAAGGAGTTGATTTATGGCATGGCAGCTCGATTTCGACCAATATTGCCGAAAGCATCGTTTTTCCGTAGGGGTTTTGGGGGTTGCCTGGATTTTTGCCGTGGCGTTCCTCGATTACATTACCAACGATGAAATCTCACTCACGGTTTTTTACCTTCCCGCGGTCGCTCTTTTTTCCTGGTATTTCAGTCGACCTTACGGAGTTTCCACGGCAGTTCTTTGCACAATCCTTTGGTTCTGCGGAGATGTTTGGGGCGGGCATTTGTACACGCACCCCATTTATGCCTATTGGAACGGGACCGCGCTCTTGGGATTTCTTTTGGCTTTTTCTCTCGTCCTCAACAGCTTACAAATAAGTTTCAGAAAGCAACAGCAGCAAGTGATCACGACGCAGAAAGTTAACAACGAAATACAGAAATTCGCGGATATGCAATCTCAGTTTGTGAGCACAGTTTCCCATGAACTCAAGAATCCGCTGGGCGTGATTCGGGAATCGATGGAGCTGATCCTGGATAAGATTGCCGGAGATGTCAGCGGCGAGCAAAGGGAAATTCTTGAGATCGGAAAACGCAGCACGGAGCGGCTGATACGCTTGGTGGGCGACCTGTTGGATCTTTCAAAAATTGAGGCCGGGAAGATGAAATTACGGCAGGAAGATATGGATCTCGGAATTTTAGTGACAGAAGTGTTAAAGCTCTATGCGAAGGAGATTTCAAAAAAGCGGATCACTCTTCGGCAAGAGATCCCGCCCAACGTGGGGTTGCTCGTGGGGGATCGCGACGCATTGATCCGCGTGGTCATCAATCTTGTAAACAATGCCATAAAATACACGCCGGAGGGGGAAAGCATTTCGATCCATCTATCGGGGAGCTCGAGGGAGGTGCGTTTCGAGATCGCCGACACAGGACCCGGCATTCCTAAGGAATCATTCGCGAAGATGTTCAATAAATATGAACGGGTTGCGGCTGAAAAACAAGAGGGGACGGGATTGGGTCTTGCGATCAGTAAGGATATTATCGAGCTCCATAGGGGGAAGATCTGGGTGGAGAGCGAAGCCGGAAAAGGAAGCAGGTTTATTTTTACTTTGCCCCGATTTTAGGACGGAGTGGGCTCCGCCGCGAAAATCGAGACAGTTTCTCCAAACGGGTTTATATTGTTTCTCTTAAGGAGGACAGAGGTATGTTCGAACGAAAACATCAAAACATAGCGCCGGTCCCGGTCTTCATAAAAAGGTTGGCCCTGTATTTTGGAGCGGCTCTCTTATTGATCTTGGCCGCTTTGTTTATTGGGATCGCCGGATATCATTGGTTCGCCGGTTTAACTTGGATTGACTCGCTTTTGAATGCGTCCATGATCTTGGGGGGTATGGGGCCGGTTAATCCGCTCCCTGATCCAGGTGCAAAAGTGTTTGCATCGGTCTATGCGCTTTTTAGCGGGCTTATGTTTATCGCCGTCATGGGTGTCGTTTTTTCACCTATTTTGCACAGAATTCTTCATAAGTTTCATGTGGACGATAAAGATTTTCGGAAATGATGCCTGGGATTTTTTCCTAACCCCATTCGGCGAATTCAATCCTTGGGGGTGCGGTCACGATAGAGCTGCGGGCAACGAAAATATATCAAATCCATCGGTTCAATTTGATACTTTGGGAAAGAAAAAAAACGAGCGGCCGGTCCTCGATCATAATATTCTTACATGGGTAATTTAAGATGAGACGCTTCAAGCTGGCAGGGCCCATCCTCGGATTTTTGCTTTTCGCAGCGGCCCTTGCGGTCCTCCACTCAAAGCTGGCAACGGTTCACTATCAGGAAGTTGCCAGGGATCTCAAGAGCATCCCAGCAATTTTTTTCCTGGCAGCATGCCTCGTGACCTTTCTGAATTATCTCGTTCTCACAGGTTACGATACTCTTGCCTTTCGCTACATTAAACGTCCCCTTCACTACATGAGGATTGCTTTCGCGTCCTTCATCGGCTACGCTTTTAGCAATAATTTCGGTCTTTCCATGATCGCCGGTAGTTCGGTCCGCTACAGGCTTTACTCGGCCTGGGGATTATCGACTTTGGACATTACCCGGGTCGTCGCTTTTTACAACTTCTCCTTTTTTCTCGGCCTTTTTTCTCTTTCCGGACTTGTATTCTGTTTCGAAGCGATCCCGCTTCCGGCCATGTTCCACCGTTTTGGTATTCAAACCGCACGACCCATGGGCATCATTCTGCTCGGCATTGTTTTCATCTATTTCTCCATTATCCTGCTGCGTAAAAAACCCTTTCGGATTTTCAAATGGAATGTTGACGCGCCTTCGCTCCCCCTTGCGTTGTCGCAAGTCGCGGTATCCTCGCTGGATTGGTTGCTGGCCGCACTCGTCCTTTTCATATTGGTTTCTTCGATGGGCAGAATCAGTTTCGCCCCTTTCCTTGGCATTTTCCTAATAGCACAGATTTTAGGCCTTCTCAGCCAGATTCCCGGAGGATTAGGAGTCTTTGAAGGTGTAGTTCTGGCGCTTTTACCGGCGACGATCCCCAAATCCCAGGCATTCGCCGTTTTGGTTGCCTACAGGATGATCTACTACCTTTTTCCGCTCATGATCGCCACATTGTTCCTGGGTATTTATGAATTTGTGGAACACCGCAACCGAATCCGAAGGGGTGCTGCATTTTTGGGCCGATGGGTTTCACGCATCATCCCGAATGTGCAAGTATTCATGACGTTCGTGGCCGGGACCCTTTTGCTTTTTTCAGGTGCAACCCCCGCGATTGGAACACGCCTCGTTTGGCTTAAGGATCTTCTTCCCCTTCCCTTAATGGAAACATCCCACTTTCTGGGAAGTCTCACGGGAGCGGCTCTTCTGATTCTCGCTTTTGGCCTGCAGCGAAGGCTCAACGGAGCTTATCTTCTTTCAGTCCTGATGTTGGCATTGGGTATCGTGTTTTCAATTCTCAAAGGGCTGGATTATGAGGAGGCGATTGCGCTGAGCCTCATGCTCGCAAGCATTCTTCCTTCAAGGAAATATTTTTACCGGAAGACATCGCTTCTGAATGAACCTCTGACAGGCGAATGGGTTATTGCCATTCTTATGATCATTACGGCATCCGTGTGGCTCGGTATGTTTGCTTTCAAGCATGTGGATTATTCCCATGATCTTTGGTGGCGCTTCGAGGTTGATGCGGATGCGCCACGGTTCTTACGTGCTAGTGTGGGCGCCCTTGTTGTGCTTTTGCTCTTTAGCCTGAATCGTCTCATTCGCCCGGCCCGGTCTGAACCTAAACTTCCGACAGCTGATGATCTGATCCGCATTCGGACGATCCTCGGGGGATCCGCCTCGACGGCCGCAAATATCGTTTTCCTGGGCGATAAGGAAGTCCTTTTTAGCGAAAACGGAAATGCCTTTATTATGTACGGCACCCAACGCCGAAGTTGGGTGGCTTGCGGGGATCCGGTTGGCCCGCCAGATGAAGCGCGGGAACTGCTTTGGCGTTTCAGAGAAATGGCGGACCACTATGCTGCCCGGACCGTCTTTTATGATATAGGCCAAAAATACCTTCCCCTTTATTTGGATCTGGGGCTTACGTTGCTCAAAACAGGCGAAGAAGCGTTTGTCTCCTTGCAGGATTTCACGCTCGAAGGAAGTGGCCGGAAATATCTTCGCCACATTCACAATCGGTTCGACAAGGAAGGATACAGTTTTGAGGTCATTCCTAGCCAACAGGTGCGGGCCATGATCCCAGAGCTTAAAAAAGTATCGGATGCCTGGCTTTCAGAAAAGAAAACACGGGAGAAGGGGTTTTCACTGGGTTCGTTTTCTCCGGACTACCTGGCGAATTTCCCGGTCGCCGTTGTCCGAAAGGACGACAGGATCTTTGCATTTGCCAACATTTGGCCAGGGGGCACTAAGCAAGAACTCTCGGTAGACCTGATGCGTTATTATCCTCATGGCCCCGGAAGTGTCATGGATTACTTGTTCGTTCAACTTTTTTTATGGGGCAGAGAGCAGGGCTACGCATGGTTCAATATGGGGGTCGCGCCTCTTTCGGGTTTTGAGCAACACCGTCTTTCACCCGCATGGAATAAGATCAGTTCATTTCTTTTTAACTACGGAGAAAGTTTCTATAACTTTCAGGGATTGCGACAATATAAGGAAAAATTCTCACCGGTCTGGAAGCCCAAATTCATTGCTTCGCCCGGGGGGTTTGTTCTGCCCGGGATTCTCACCGATATCGCGACGCTTATTTCGGGTGGTTTTAGGGGACTCATGGCTAAATGAACTTTACCCAAGGAATGCGGTTCTTCAGCGGCGTTTTTTGCCCTCCCTTCATGCCCGGCGCGCGAATCGCGGTGAATGCCGCAGATTCATGACGAAACTGTAATCTGGAAGTCATCCTTCCGTAATGTCTTGGGGTTATACTTCAAATGTCACATTGGAGATCGGCGCTGGAATTCATTAGATAGAAGCGGACGGTCTGGAATAAAAACTATTTAACCGAGGAGAAACAAAATGAAAAAGATGATCATGATCGCGTTGATGTTGATGGTCGCTGGAACTGCTGCTTATGCGGCTCTGCCTGCCAAGAAGGTGGAATGTAACGTGAATGGACAAGTGAAGCTGGTCAAGACCGTCGATGCATGCAAGATTTTAGGCGGCACGGTGGTTGAAGCGAAGAAGGTATAATCGGGACAGTCCGCAGGAGTTTCGAGGAAACTGTGGTAGAACAAAGGGAGTTGTCGGAAAAGGACGCTCCCTTTGTTTTTTTGAGGGCTAACAGAGGAGTCATGCGGTGAAAAAGATGCTGTTGATGGCGCTCATGTTAATCGCCGCTGGAACTGTCGTTTATGCCGCGATGTCCCAAGAGACCGTAGAATGCGACGTGAAGGGAAATACGAAGTGGCTCAAGACCGTTGATGCTTGCAAGGATTTAGGGGGCAAGGTGATTGAAGTGAAGAGAGTTACAAAAAAGTAGTCCCTCAGGCTTTTCAGAAACGGCGGTTATTTGCAAGGGGTTGCCGAAAAGGGTGTTTTACACAATAGTTTCTTTTGCTTATTCGATGCATGGTCGTTGGCAGCAGTCCGGCCTCACTGCAAGATGTTTGCGAAGTGGTTTGAAAGTTTTTATCCGATGACGGGGTTCTGTTTGTAATCCCAGCCGATGGAAGGGGAAATATCATGCGTAAGTTCGCGATCGTTTTTTTTGCTCTCACGCTCATCCTGGGCAGCCTTTCGATGACTGCTTATGCAAACGATTGTACGAAGGATACTCCGGTCGACCGGTTCGGGGATTGGTTCTGCAATCTTGGGAAAAAGCCTAAGATCAAAAACAGGAACATTGCGACGCGTAAGGCGAACCGTCTCGCGGACTGCGCTGAAAAACAAGTGCGGGAAGCAGCCGGGCCTTTTAGCACCTGATGGTTTTTAAGCGGCTTCAAGCGATTCAAAGCTGACGTGCTGCGTAACGAGAAAACATGTAAAGGAAAATACCATGGCGAAAACCGATGGGTCGGAACGGTATGCGAAGTATGTGAATCCTCAGTGGGTACGGCTCCTGGATCTTCTCGGCATGAATGTGCGTTACGAGAGATGTCTTGGCGCGGAATTGTTCCCTGAAACGGGTGGCCGTATTCTGGATTTTCTCTCTGGGTTTTGTGTCTACAACGCGGGGCATAATCACCCGGCGATCATCGCGGCCTTAAAGGACGAGCTTGATAAAAACGGCCCCCTGATGCTTCAAAGTCATGTGCCCGAACTGGCCGGGGTGGTCGCGGAACGGTTGTGCCGGCTTGCCGGTGGAGCGCTTGCCCGCGTCTTTTTTACAAGTTCAGGTAGCGAAGGAGTGGAAACCGCGATCAAGTTTTCACGGGCCTACACAAAACGGAACGCCATCTTGTATTGTGACGGAGCCTTTCACGGCCTGACGTGCGGGGCGCTTTCGCTCATGGGAGATCCTTTCTGGAAAGAAGGGTTTGGACCGATGATGCAAGGAACGGACGCCATTCCTTTTAATGACCTCGGGGCCCTGGAGCGGAAATTATCCTCAAAAACAATCGCCGCTTTTATCGTCGAGCCCGTTCAGTCCGAGGCCGGGATCCGGCTTCCGGAAAATGATTATTTACGTGAGGCCCAACGGCTGTGCCGCCGTTATGGAACCCTCTTTGTGCTGGATGAGGTGCAGACGGGGATTTACCGGACAGGCGCTTTTTTGGCGGGGCAGCATTACGGCGTGGAACCGGACATGGTGATCCTTGCCAAAGCGATGAGCGGCGGACTTATTCCCGTGGGGGCGGTTTTAATGACGCAGGCCATTTCCGACTCGGTCTATACTTCGTTAAAGCGCGCCATTGTCCATGCTTCGACTTTTGGCGAAAATGGCCTGGCCATGCGCGTGGTGCTCGCAACCTTGGATGTTTTGGAGGGCGGGAAGCTTGGAGAAGCGAGCGCCGCATTGGGCATGGCGTTCCGGCAAAGGCTCCGCGAGGCGCTGGCCCCGTATGAAATGTTCAAAGAGGTCCGCGGCCTGGGAATGCTCTCCGGGATCGAGTGGCAGGCTCCCAAACGGCTGAGTCTGAAAGTCCCCTTCGAATTGTTCAAACGCATCCACCCCGGCATGTTTGGCCAAATCCTGGTGATGCATCTCTATCGTGAGAAAAAGATCCTGACACAGATCTGCGGGAACAACTTCATGGTGCTGAAAGTGGCGCCGCCGCTTATCGCCACGCCGGAGCAGCTGGATCATTTTGTGAAATCCATAGCAGAAACGGCGGAGATGATCCATACATCGGCGCGTTTTTGGACGGATGCCATCGCGATGATGGGCCATGCCGTGACGGTCTGATCCACAAAAAGGGGCAAAGACTTCCATGAGGATGATCAAGATCGGCGTTGGGATCCTGGCGGCTGGCATTCTGATCTCAACGGGTTTGGCGGCGATGATGGTCTATACATTGCGCCTTCCCGAAAGCGTCTTGGAATTCAAGGTCGGTTCCACGCTTCATGAAGTCGAGGGAAGGGTCGCCTCTTTTTCGGTCAAGCCGTTTTCGTTCGATTTTGAAAAACCGGCGCTCCAGGAAAACATCGAAGTGACTTTTCCTGTGCGTGCCATGCTCACGGGGATGCAGGCGCGGGATGTCTTGATGTACAAGATGTTTGATGCCGATCATTATTCCGAGATTTTTTATAAAGCCAGCACGATGCAATGTGCTTCTGAAAATCCGGACCGCCTGAGCTGTTCCGTTCCGGGCGAGCTGACGATACGGAAGACGACCCTTCCGGTTCTGCTTCATGCTGTGATCGAGCGGCAGGGGAGCAAACTGCATGCCCGCGGAGACGCCAAGCTTTCGCTCAAGGCCTTTGATCTGCACCCGCCGTCGGTGATGGGGATCCTCAAGGTTTTTGACGAGGTCTCGATCCATTTTGATACCGGATGGGATGCCGCTTCGCCTCAAGAACTTTTGCCCAAACCCAAAGATCCTCTCCAGGCCGTATGACGATGACGCATCCATTTGACCTGGCAATCCTCGGGGCGGGTCCGAGCGGAAGCAGTCTCGCGATCACCATGGCCCGCCACGGTTGGCGTGTGGTTCTTTTGGAAAAAGGAAAAATGCCGCGGGATAAAGTCTGTGGCGGATTCATCGGACCCGCGAACCATGAACTCCTTGAAGAACTGGGTCTTCATGAGCCGATGCGGCAGGCGGGTTTCCCCATTCTCAGAAATCTTTTGCTGAGCGTCCCCCGGGACCGTTCGATCGAGATCCCTCTTGAGGTTCCAGGGAAGACGACAACCGCGTGGGGAGTTTGGCGGCGTGAATTTGATGAGCTCCTGGTGAAAGAAGCCCGCAAGGCCGGGGTACTTGTCCTGGAGCGGACGACGGTGAGCCGTATCGAAAATGGGAAAATAAATCGTCTCTTCTGTTCCGAGGGTTCCTGCGCCGGAGGAGTGATCGAGGCGGCCGTCGTGGTGAACGCATCCGGGATCGATCGTGGGCAGATGAAAGGGCCTTTTCACGCGATGGGGCTTGCGGCCGAATTTGAGAATGCGAATGTTCCGCCGTCCCAGGTGTCTGTGCATTATGCTCCCGAGGGGCACTGTGGGATCGATCCGATCGGGCAAGGACGCGTTACTGTTGGGTACGTCGCCGACCCGGTTCTTTTTGAACGCGGTCACAAGGATCCCGCCGAGATCCTCGCTTTGTTCCGTCAGCAGAACGGATGCCTTCACCGGATGCTTGAAGGAGCTCGGCAGATCACACCCTGGAAGGGGACCCCTATTTATCTGGTCCGGAAATTCCGTTTTTTTCAGGAGGGTATGTTTCATGTGGGGGACGCGGTCGGCAATGTGAATCCCGTGGGAGGCATCGGTTTGACCCTGGCTTTTCAGAGTTCCAGGCTTTTGGCAGGGCTTCTCAAACGCGGGGCTGCCGCGGAACTTTCGCCTGAAGCGGTCGCGCGTGACTATGAACGGTTATGGCGCCGGGAACTGCTCGGCCGTCTCCGGATGTCCCGTTTTCTCGGGAAGCTCAGCCACAAACCGTTCGTGGCGGAAGTTATGATGAATATTTTTCAGTCTTTTCCGGGTTTCTTGAAGTCAGCCTTTGCACAACAGCATGCTTTTGTCTATTCCGATCCGAACCCAAGGCGGCTTGTTCCCGGGCCGCAAGAAAGGCACCCGTCCTTATGAACTCAAAAATCATCGGCATTGAAACGGCAGTCCCTCTCCTTTGCGTGAGCCAGAAAGACGCCTTCGCCTGCGCGGCGCAAAAGCAGGGGATACAACCCGCGACGTTGAGGTGGTATGACCGCTTCATGTCCGATAAGGGAATAGAAACGCGTCATTTTGCCGTGGATGACGTTTCCGAAGTCCTGGAAGAAAGCCGGAATGTGACCCATGAGCGTTTCCGGAGGACCGCGGCCCGTCTCGGTGCCGAGGCGCTCCGGAAAGTCCTGGAAACTGCCGGGATTGAACCGAAAGACCTGGACGGGCTTGTGACGACGACTTGCACGGGCTATCTTTGCCCGGGTTTGACGTCCTATATTTCCGAGGCTCTCGGCCTTCGTCCCGACCTTTTTGCGATGGACCTTGCCGGGCTGGGCTGCGGCGCCGCTTTGCCGGCGCTTCGGGCCGCGGATCAATATCTCGCCCTGCATCCGGCGTCCCGCGTTGCGGTGGTCTCCGTCGAGATCTGCTCGGCCGCGATCTTCTGGGGTGACGATATCGAGCTGATCCTCTCCAATTCTATTTTCGCGGACGGAGCGGCCGCTTGCCTTTTGACCAATGATCCTGAACGGCAGGGTTTTTCACTGACGGGATTCAGCTCCCTGCTTTGGCCGGAACACCGCGACGATTTGCGGTTCAAGACCGAAGACGGCAGGCTCCGGAATGTGATCAGCCGGAGCGTCCCGGCAGTGGCTGCGAGAGCGGTTGGGGAATTGATGGCGGATCTCATTGGCCGTGCCCCTGTGGGCCGGTGGCACGCGGCCGTGCATCCGGGAGGGCGTATGATCCTGGATGAAATTGAAAAAAAAGTGCCGGCGCTGGCCGGGAAATTAGCCCGGTCGCGTGAGGTGCTTCGTCTCTACGGGAACATGTCCTCCCCGAGCGTGCTTTTTGTGCTGAAAGATATTTTGGAAAAGGACTGCCCGGAGACGGACGAAGCGATCCTGATCTTTGCCTTTGGCGCAGGTTTTTCAGCGTATGGTGCCAAGCTTCAAATGTGTGTCTCGGAGAAAAAAAAGTGCATCGAAATTCCGATCGCAACGGAGGAACTCTGCCATGGCTGAAACCGGATATGACAAGAACGCAAAATACCGACTTCTCGAAGAGGTGGGTTTCCGCGATCATTTCAAAGCGGAGACGTGGGAGGAATTCAACCGCCAGTTCTTTGACGGACTCGCCCCGAAATATGATCGCTTGAATGAAGTCCTGAGCCTGGGGCAGCATCAACGGATCAAACGGGCTGCCATCCGTCATCTTCAGATCCGTCCGGGGGAAAAGATTCTGGACGTCTGTACGGGGAGCGGGGATACGGCGATCATGATGGCGCGGGCTTATCCGGACGCCTATGTTATCGGCATCGATGTTTCCAAGGAAATGCTTAAGATCGCGCGGGAACGGGCAATCGGGATCAACAATCTCGAATTTCGTTCAGCGAACGCCATGAGCCTTCCTTTCGAGAATGGTTCTTTTGATCGCGTGCTGATCAGTTTCGGGCTCCGGAACCTCGACGATCTCAGGGTAGGGCTTTCAGAAATGAAGCGCGTGACCCGTCCCGGGGGAGTTGTTTCAAATCTGGATCTCGGAAAGCCGCCTGAAGGGTTTTTGTCGTGGGTCCATCAGGTCTATTTCCGGAAGTTCATTCCCTGGCTCGGGAAAACATTCTTTCATCGCGGAGAATTCAATTCATTCGGTTATCTTCCGACCTCCGGAAAATATTTTCCGTCCCAGACCGGTCTGGTAAGTATCTTTCAGGAGCTTGGCTTCTCGAATGTCCGCCGCTATGACTTCATGCTGGGGGCCATCAGTCAGCAGACCGGTGAGATCGCCTAAAGTTTCACGGGAGAGCGGGGCGCGGATGTCGGATGCGATGGAATGCGAGGGCATTCGTCAAGCCTGTTTCTGCGTGATACTCTCTTTTTCATCAGTCAATCCATTCCTTTCCCCCGTGTTGGGTAGTTCCGATTTTATGTCTGCGAATGCGTGTGTGTCATGCCCCTATGAGCCGGCAAGCAAAAGGCATAGAGCTTGGGGGCGGGTGCGTTGGGATAATAAGGCGGGAAAGAACTTACAAAACAATTGTCTTTTGTTCCGAGGGGTTGGTCCTTATAGTAAGGCTTCAACTTTTAGGGTTTTCGTTTTAAAAACCTGGGCTTAAAACCCACTTTAATAAAGGATGAGTCATGAGCCCGAATCAGAGCAATCCCATTTTCGTTCGCATGGAGCAAATTAACGAACGGATACGCGCGGGGAAAGAAAGCGGTGTTTATCCGTACATGCAGGTTGCTGAAAAAATAAGCGGCGGTTACGTCACTATTGAAGGGCGTCAGCTGTTGCAGCTCTCTTCTTATGCCTATCTTGATTTACTAAATCATCCGAAGGTTCGGCAGGCCGCCCAATCGGCTCTGGCCGAGTTTGGCATGGGGACGCAGGGCGCGCGTTTTCTTTCCGGGACCACCCGGCTTCATATCGAGCTTGAGGAAACGATCGCCCGATTCAAGAAGACGGATGAAGCCATGATTTTTCCAAGCGGCTACGCGACCAATTTGGGAACTATTTCCGCTTTGGTCGGAAGGAATGACGTGGTCATTTGTGACAAGCTTAACCACGCGAGCATTATGGACGGTTGCGCGCTTTCCCGCGCAAAACTTGTCAGGTTCGAACATAACGATATGGAGGATCTTGAAAAAAAGCTAGCGGAAGCGCCTAAAAAATCCGGGAAGTTAGTCGTTGTTGACGCGGTTTTCAGCATGGAAGGAGATATTGTCAATTTGCCGGAAGTGATCCGTCTTTCACGCAAATATGATGCGCTTCTTATGGTGGATGAAGCCCACTCAACGGGGGTGTTAGGTGAAACCGGACATGGCGTGGAAGAATACTTCGGGATCGAGGATCCGGAAGCCATCGACATCCGTATGGGCACTCTCAGCAAAGCCATTTCCAGCCTTGGCGGCTATATTGCCGGCAGCTCTAAAATAATCACTTATCTCAAACATACGGCGCGATCTTTTATCTTTTCCGCAGCATTGCCGCCGCCTTTAATCGCCGCGGCAAAAGCATCTTTCGAAGTCATCGGCGAGGAACCTGAGCGGGTGAAAAAGCTCCGTGAGAATACGCGCTATTTCATTCTGGGGCTGGCGAAGTGCGGTTTTCCTTCTTTAAACATTCAAACCCCGATCATTCCGATCATCCCCATTATTACCGGAGATGATGAGAGGGCCTTAATCATGGCAAAAGCGCTGAAGGACGCGGGGGTTTTTGTTTTGCCCGTCTTGAGCCCCGCCGTTCCTGCCGGCAGCAGTCGCATTAGAGCCAACATCACTTCGGGACACAGTTTTGATCAAATTGATTTTGCCATCCATGCTTTTGAGAAGGTGGCAAAGAATGTCGGCGTCTTGCCCGGTTAATCGCGCAAAGAATAGTGCCATTCCCTCAGGAGAAAGTATTTGTGAAGGTCGCGGTAAAGGATCGAGTTCCCCACATTATTTTTTTATATTGGGTCATTAAAATTGTATCAACGACCTTAGGGGAAACCGGCGCAGATATGTTTTCCATGACCTTTAATTTAGGGTATGGAACGACGATAGCGATCTTTATGAGCTTATTTCTCCTATTACTTCTGATAAAGCTCTTGTTGAAAGGTTATCATCCCCTGATTTACTGGATGACTTTTACCGCCTCCGCCATTGCCGGCACAGCGATATCCGATTACATTGACCGCACTTTAGGCCTCGGATACGCAGCGGGATCTGCCGTTTTGATCGTGCTGCTATTGATCGTCCTGGCTCTTTGGCATAAAAAGGAAAGATCGATCAACGTTGAATATATTACGACGCCATCCGTCGAGATCTTTTACTGGATAGCTTTTTTAATCGCCAACACACTGGGAACGGCCGCGGGAGATTTCATAGCGGACAACTTGGGGCTTGGATTTCAAAATGGCGCAATCCTCATAACCGGATTGCTTGTCGTGATCGCACTTTTGCACTTTTTTACAAAAATTTCCGGGACATTGCTGTTCTGGCTGGCCTTTGTTTTGACGAGGCCGTTTGGAGCCACGTTTGGCGATTTTCTTACCAAGCCGATCGCAAAGGGAGGCGTTAACTTTGGCACGGTGGTTTCTTCGATCTTCTTTGGTACCGTCCTGATTTTTGCGATCGCCAAAGAGACAAGGTTAGAGAAGGAAAGAGCGGAAGTTTCGTCCGCAGGATAGCGGTACGGTCCTGAGAGAATCAAACCGGGGGCCTGGAACCCTTCGGGGGAGGTGTTTTGGTCACAGGCAGGCGGGGAAAGATTAAGAAAATGTAATCTGGGATTCATCCTGGCGTCATGTGAGCAAGCTACAATGTGGGTATAGATTCGAATTGAGGACAGCCGTCCACAGAGCTACAATCTGAAACAGAAACATCAAAAAGGAGAAACACAATGAAAAAGACACTCATCGTTGCACTGATGCTTTTGATCGCCGGATCCGCTTTCGCCGCTACCCCGAAGCCGGTGAAGTGCAAAGAGAACGGGAAAATCAAGCATGTCGCCACCGTTGAAGACTGCACGAAGGCCGGCGGCGTCGTTGTTGAGCCGAAAGTTGCGAAGAAGGCCTAAGCTTTTCGCAAGAAAAGAATCGGGAGAAAGAGCCGCCTCAAAAGGGCGGCTCTTTTTTTTGTTTACGTGAAGATTTAGTGATAGACTTTTCTCGTTTTGAAAGAAGATCCTCTTGTGAGAGACAACCGGAGCAGCTTTGATGCGTATTCTTTTAGCGGAAGATGACAGCCGGGTGGCCAGTTTTGTTCGCCGGGGACTCCGGGAAGAACAATATGCCGTGGATGTGGCGACGGACGGTGAAAAGGCGCTTTCTATGGCGCAGACCGGCGAATACGATCTCATCATTCTGGACCTTATGCTCCCCAAGAAGGAGGGCATGGAGGTTTTAAGGACGCTCCGGGCCTCCAAGGTTGGGACGCCCGTCCTGATCCTGACCGCCAAGGACAAGCCCAAGGATAAAGTGGAAGGGCTGAACGCCGGCGCGGACGATTATCTGACCAAGCCTTTTGGTTTTGAGGAATTGCTTGCCCGCGTGAGGGCGCTTCTCAGGCGCCGCGGGGACATGGTTCCGACGGTTCTTACCGCGGGCGATCTTCAGATCGATACTTTGAAGCACAAAGTGAGTCGCGGCGGAAAAGAACTGGATCTGACGAACCGGGAATACGCCCTCCTCGAGTTCTTTCTGCGGCATGCCAATGAGGTTGTGACGCGCACCAAGCTTTCCGAAAACGTGTGGGAGGCGGATTTTGATACGTTCTCCAACGTGATCGACGTCCATATCGCCCGGCTGCGCCAAAAGATCAACGACGGTTTCTCGCTGAAACTTCTGGATACCATACGCGGCAGGGGCTACATCCTCCAGATCCCTGAAACCGAATGATCCGCTCGATCCGCTTTACCCTGACCTTGTGGTATGTCGCGATCCTGATCGTGATCCTCTCACTTTTCGCGGGAATCCTTTACACCAACGTGAAGGCCAATCTCTTTCATGATACCGACCGGTTGCTGGCTTCCGAAGCGGACGGGGTGGGAGATGCCATTTCTTCGTTTGGAAAGGCCGAGCTTGAGGCCAAGCGCTTGAAGGAAATCCCCCAGGGCGAAATCCCCCGAAGTTTTTATGAAGAGGTGAGCCACGGAGGATTGCCCGCACTGGTAGGGCGATGGACGGAGGTGACGGATGAACTGGATACGGTCCGTCCCGTCCGCATTGTTTCTTTGGAGGGCGAAACGCTGTCTTTTTCTCCGAGTCTGTCCAAGTGGGCCATTCCCGTCAGCGATTCGACGCTTCTCGCTGCCCGAGAGGGCAAGGCTCTTTTTGAAACCTATGCTCTTTCCGACGGTCATAGGGCTCGCATGGCAACGTGCCCTATTTTCGAGCAGGGACATCTGATCTATTTCGTGCAAGTTGTGGCCTCTCTTCTCCAGGCAGATGCCTCACTGGACCGTCTGAAAAGCTGGCTTTTTTGGTTGATCCCCTCGACGGCCCTTTTGGCCAGTCTTATGGGATGGTTTTTGGCGAGTCTCGTGCTTCGTCCCGTGGGACGGATGATCCACGAGGCCCGGCAGATGAGCGAGTCGCGGCTTCACCGCCGCATTGCGGTGCCGGAGACCGGAGATGAATTGCAGGAATTAGGACTTACGTTCAACGGAATGATCGACCGGTTTGAGCGCGGTTTCAAACGGCTTCGGCAGTTCAGCGCCGCTGCCTCGCATGAGCTTCGTACGCCCCTGACCGTGATGAAAGGGGAGATTGAACTGGTCCTCCGGAAAGCCCGGACAGATGAGGAATACGAAAGAGTGTTGCGAAATCAATTGAGCGTCGTCAATGACATGGCGCATGTCGTCGAACAACTTCTCGCCGTGGCACACGCCGAGGACGGGGAACTGGCCGTGCATTGGGAAACGCTGGAACTTGGCGCTTTGGTCCGCTCCGTCGCTCAAAGTTTTGAGAGCATCGCTCTTGAAAAAAATGTCTCGGTCCAGGTTTTGGCGGGAGGATCCGTCCATGTTCAAGGAGAGAGAAGACTTCTGGAACGGCTTGTCGCGAATCTTCTTGAGAATGCGATCAAGCACACGCCGTCCGAGGGGCGGGTGACGTTTGAGGTTGTGGAACGCGAAGGACAGTCTCTTTTGATCGTGCGGGATACGGGCAAGGGAATCCTTACGGAGGATCTGCCGCAGATTTTCGATAAATTTTTCAGCCACAAGCGTTTGTCGGACGGAACCCCTTCCACGGGGATCGGGCTCGGGCTTTGCCGCTGGATTGCCGAAGTTCACAAGGGGAAGATCGATGTCGCGAGCCCCGTGAACGAAGGCGCGGAATTCACCGTGTCTTTTCCGGCTCTGGAAGTGTGACCCTTGAAGCTCTCCGATTAAAGTTTCAGTTTTTCCTCTCTTGTGGCACAATGCCGCGCTGAAGTGCCGGAAGGTGTAATTTTCCGGATTCATGAATCTTGTTCCATTATTCAGGATGTCTATGCCGAATTCTCAAAAGTCGAAAGATCAGAAGCCTCTCGCTTTTTTTAGCGCCGCGTCTGCCGAGGATCTCCTCAAGGAAGTGATGACTTCCTGGGGGGGGCTTTCCGCGGAGGAGGCGGCCGCCCGGCTTGAGCGGAACGGCTATAACGAGCCTGCCAAGAAGCAAAAGAGGACCGTGTTGTGGCAGATCCTCCAAAAATTCTGGGATCCGCTCATTCTCGTCCTGATCGTGATCTGTATCTTCTCGCTCTTTTTTGGAGAAAAGATCCAGGCTCTGCTCGTCCTCCTCATGATCTTTCTTAGCGTCTTTCTCTCCTTTACCCAGGAGTATCGTTCCCATAAAGAGGCCGAAAAGCTGAGCGAGCTTGTGCGTGCCACGGCGACCGTCCATCGAGACGGGAAGCAGACGGAGATCGGCATGCGCGAGATTGTCTTGGGCGATATCGTGGATCTCTACGCGGGAGACATGATCCCGGCCGACCTTCGTATCCTTTCCTGCAAAGATCTTTTCATCAATCAGTCCTCACTGACCGGCGAATCTTTCCCCATTGAGAAGGTCGCGACGCCGGTGAAGACCGAGGGTGTCGCGGTCACAAGTCTCGGGAATATCGCCTTCATGGGCTCCAGCGTCGTGAGCGGTACAGCCCTCGGCCTTGTCATCAGGACCGGGATCGACACCCAGTTTGGTGAGATCTCAAAGCGTCTGGCCACGATGCGCACGATGACCAGCTTCGACAAGGGAATACAGAAATTCGTATGGCTCATGATCCGTCTCATGATCGCGCTTGTAGCCGTGATCTTCACGATCAATTTTTTCAATAAGGGCGATATGGTCCAGGCCCTTCTTTTCTCACTCGCGGTCGCGGTGGGCCTGACCCCGGAAATGCTGCCGATGCTGGTGACGGTCAATCTTTCCAAAGGCGCGATCGCCATGTCCAAGAAAAAGGTGATCGTGAAGCGTCTGAATTCGATCCAGAACCTTGGCGCCATGGATGTGATCTGCACGGACAAGACCGGCACGCTGACCCTGGATGATGTCGTGCTCGAACGGCATTGCGATGTGGTCCGTAACGAGAATGAGGAAGTTCTCAAGTACGCTTTCATGAACAGTTACTATCAAACCGGTCTTAAGAATCTTTTAGACCGCGCAATCCTGAAACATGAATTGGCTCTCACCGAGCAATACACCAAGGCGGATGAGATCCCGTTCGATTTTTCCCGCAGGATCATGTCGGTCATTGTAGAGGCCAACGGGAGTCAGACGCTGATCGCCAAAGGAGCGCCTGAGGAGATCTTCAAACGTTGCAGCCATTACGAGCTCGAGGGCGAGATCCTGGAAATGGAAAGCCTGATCTTGTCGGATCTTAAGGAAGAATACGATTCCTTAAGCTCCGATGGTTTTAGGGTCCTGGCGGTGGCTTATAAGAATATACCCGAGAAAAAAAGTGTGTATAGCCGGGAAGACGAGAAAGAACTGGTTCTGGTCGGATATCTTGCGTTCCTCGATCCCGCGAAACCCAGCGCCAAAGAAACAATCCATCGCCTGAAAAAACTGGGCATTGAATTTAAGGTGCTCACGGGAGACAACGAACTCGTCACCAAAAAGATCTGCAGCCATGTCGGGTTGGATGTGAAGGAGATCGTTACGGGCGATAAGCTGGAGACTCTGAGTGATCTTGCTCTCAAAGATCTTGTGAGGATAACGACGGTGTTCGCGCGACTTTCTCCTCTCCAGAAGGAGCGTGTGATCCACGCCCTTCACGAGAACGGCCACATTGTGGGCTATCTGGGGGATGGCATTAATGACGCGCCGGCCCTCAAATCTTCGGATGTGGGGATCTCGGTGAATAATGCGGTCGATATCGCCAAGGAATCCGCGGATATCATCCTGCTGGAGAAAAGTCTATTGGTCCTTGAAGACGGCGTCCTGGAAGGCCGCAGGACTTTCGGGAATATCCTGAAATACATCAAGATGAGCTCAAGCTCCAATTTCGGGAACATGATCAGCATGACTGGGGCGAGCCTTTTTCTGCCGTTCCTTCCGATGCTTCCGATCCAGATCCTTCTCAATAACTTTCTTTATGACGTTTCCCAGGTTGCGATCCCGACCGATAACGTGGACAGCGAATACCTTCTCAAACCAAGAGCCTGGGATATCGCATCCATCCGGCGGTTCATGTTAACCTTCGGTCCCATTAGTTCCTTATTTGATTTTCTGACCTTCGGTCTCTTGCTTTTTGTTTTCAAGGGCACGCCGCAACAGTTTCAGACGGGCTGGTTCCTGGAATCGCTTTGCACACAAACTTTCATCATTCACGTGATCCGTACGGCGAAGGTCCCTTTCTTTGAGAGCCGGTCGAGTTCCTTTCTGGTCGGTATGTCCGTTTTTATTGTCGCGACGGCTTTTGCGGTCACGCTGTTGCCCTTCGGAAAATCGTTCGGTTTTATCCCCCCGACTTGGAGCTATGGCTTTGCCCTTGCGGGCATCGTTCTCTGTTATCTCGCCCTCACCCAAAAGATCAAGACCTGGTATGTGAAGAAGTACGGGTACTAGCTTTCCGGAGCCATTCTTTCAAAAAGTTGAAGCCGTGATAGACAGAATTTTGAAAGCGGTTTATATTTTCTTCGTCTGTGGGTCTTGAGCAGCAGGCGCTTACGATCTTTTCCCGGAGAATCGTTCGATGAAAAAAGAACTGATGACTTGCAAGTCGTTATTCCTAAAGGTATCCGCTTTTTTTCTAGCCGTGCTTTGTCTTTTTCTTGCCGCACCCCAGCGTCTTTATCCGGCCACGATTACCAATGAGGGAGAAACAACGGTCAAGGTGAACGGCCGTTCCACGCAGGGGATCACCGGCGGATGGTCCCTCCCGCCGGGGCAGAGCCGGACTCTCAAAAGCGAGATCGCGTGGATCGAGCAAGTTCCGGAAGGTGGATCCTCGCAAGTCCGGATCAAAATCACCGAAAATGACGGGCGCATAGGACGCATCGATGTGCCGGGAGGGCGGTACACCTTTCAATCAGTGGCGGGCGTTCCCCCCGTAGTGGCGAAAAAAGAAATGCCACGTCCGTCCATGGCCTCGGGCTACGCGGAGAATAATGGCACCCTGTCGATGATGCTGAGCCTCATCGACAAGAACAACCATCAACGTTACGCACTCCTTCTTCCGGGGCAAAAGACGGAGCTGCCAAGGGATACGATTGAAGTCATCTCGGACCGCCACGGATGGTCTTCCGGGGATGTGCAGATCTCGTTACTTATCACGATGCCCGACGGAAAAGAGCATACGGTTCGGACTTCGCATGCCGTGGTCCGGGTGAACTCCTAGCCTCTCGGCTCCGCTTCCCTTTGATAGGACACGGTTCGTTTTAGAACTCCATCCCTCTGCACTTATTTCTATTCCTGTTTTCGCTCCGATCAAATCCCGTGTGAAATATTTTCACAGAAAGCTGTGTCATTTTTTAACATAAGGCACATCTTTTTAAATGCAATGGATTCGCAACTCGTTTTTTCTGAAGGAGTTGCAACGAAATAAATTTGGCATAAAACTTGAGAAAATACAGGTGGGCAAAGCCCCGAATATCAACCTTATAAAAAAGGAGGCATCACCATGAACCCACTTGTGAAACACGCCAATCGATGGATCGATCCTTTGGATCTTGTCACGGATCTTCAAGGCGACATGAACCGTCTGTTCTCGTCTTCTCTGCGACGCGGGCCAGAACTTGGTTTTGGGGAATTTATTCCCAGCCTCGAGTTTAAGGAAGATGAGAACCAATTCCTTGTGCATCTCGATATTCCCGGGATGGAGCGCAAGGACCTGGATATCTCCGTTTCCGGGAATACGCTCAGCGTGAAAGGGGAACGAAAAACCGAGGAGCACAAGAAAGAGAAAGGGTACTTCTACTCGGAGCGCCATTACGGGAGTTTTCAGCGGTCCGTGGAATTGCCAGCGGAAGTCGATACGGACAAGGTAGCGGCCAGTTACAAGGATGGTGTTTTGGAGCTCGTCCTTCCGAAGTCCGAGAAGGCCAAACCTAAGCAGATCAAGGTCGATGTGAAGTAGGTTTTTGAAAGGTCCGGTTCCTTCCAAGGCTCAGCCGGGCCTTTTCAGATTCTTGGAACCCACTTAGAACAGGAGGAGGCTTTTTATGAACGAAGTATCTGAGAAAAAAATTCGGGCGAGCCGGGTGATCATCGCGGTGCTTGTGATCATTACGTTGCTGCAGACGGCCGCGCTTATCCTTCAGAATAAAAGGCAATGCTTGCTTGAAAAGCAGCGGGAGCAGGGCATTTCCTTGGCGAAAGATCCGGCGGCGGTCGCGCGTTCCCCGGGGATCTTTTCCGAGGTTTATGGATGAGGATCCGCTCGAGGAGTTTGATGCCATGAGCCGGCGAATGGCGGGTTTGATGCAACACGCTTTCATGTTCGGGTCGCCGCTTTTTCAGAACATGCCACAGAGTACAGGGTTTGATTTTACTCCTGCGGTGGATCTTGAGGAGACGAAAGATGCTTATATTGTGAAAAGCGATCTGCCGGGCCTCGAGAAGGATAAGATCAATTTGACCGTGAAGGAGAACGTTTTGACGATCGAAGGCGTTCGTGAAGTTCTGGATCAAAAGAAAGATGAGAAAAGCGGCTACTACGCGCAGGAACGCAGTTATGGTTCTTTTTCCCGCAGTTTAAGCCTGCCGGGGCCTGTCGATGAAGCGAAGATCGTCGCGACCTATGCGAACGGTGTTCTGACCATCAAGCTTCCCAAAGTGCCGGGGCCAAAGGACGCCCAAAAAGTCGCGATCCAGTAATGTGTTTGGGACGGTTCTCCCGAAAGGGGACCGTCCCTGAGCTTTTTGATCGATCTTGGGTGGGGGGGGGGGGGTTTTAGGGCGTTTCAAGAGGAGTAATTGCAAAAAAGACGGCGCTATTGCATAATGCCGCGCGGTTGTTCCGGAATGGAACTCTTTTAAGCGCTTCTTTTGAACGAACGGAATTTATGCCACTCTTGCTTTTGCACGCGATCACGTTCCTTGCGGCATTCCTTCTTTTCCAGATCGAACTCATCGTGGCCAAAATGCTCCTGCCCGTTTACGGGGGGAGTTATTTTGTGTGGGGCGCCTGCCTTGTGTTCTTTCAGGCGTTCCTGCTCCTTGGCTATCTCTTTGTCCATCTGATGAGCCAGAAGTTCGGGGTCCGTGTTTACCGCAAGATCCAGCTTGCTATCACCTTCCTTCCTTTTTTATTTTTTCCGGGTCACCTTCTCAAAATGGACGGGGCGGGCATGGCCTCTTTCATAGCCGGCGATGTGTTCTGGCGTTTGCTTGTGACGATCGGTCCCGTCTTTTTTGTTTTGTCTACGACCGGCGTCGCGCTTCAGATGTGGCTTTCGGCTTCGTCCCTTAAAGAGAAGACGAATCCCTACGCCCTTTACGCGACTTCGAACGCCGGGTCCCTCGGCGCCCTGCTGACGTATCCTTTTCTTTTTGAGATCGTGTTCGACCTGACCCAGCAGCAGCAGCTCTGGAGGTTGGGTTATCTTGCGCTCGCGGTTTGCAATGTGCTGCTCTTTGTGAAGGTGCCTGTCGCGGAGGCCGCCCCGGAAAGTGCGGCGCCGGTTCCGGCCGCTCCGAAGGTGCATAAGATCCTCTGGTTTCTTCTCAGCGCTGCCAGCGTGATGCTTTTCATGGCGGTGACCAACATCATGACGTACTCGATCGCGCCGATGCCTCTTTTGTGGGTGATCCCGCTTTCGATCTATCTTCTGGCTTTCATCCTGAGTTTCAAGGCTAAGCCCTGGTGTCCGGCCTGGATCACGGACAACATTTTTTTCTTTCTGGTAGGCGGCAGTTTGCTCTTCTTCATCCTTCAGAAAAAGAATTTTGCGGCGGTGGAGCTTGAGCTCCTGATTTTTTGTCTGACACTTTTTTTCGTTTGCCTCTACTGTCAGAATCAGCTGGTGAGGCATAAGCCCACATCCGATCGCGAGCTCACGTTCTTTTATCTGATGATCTCTCTCGGGGGATTCGTGGGCGGGGTCGTGACGAGTTGGGGGATGCCCCTGCTTTCAAAGTCCGTGATCGAATACCTTCTGGCCCTGACGATGATCGTTTTCGGCGTCTGGATGGTGGCGGAAGAAAAAGCCTCCGTGACGCCGCCGAGCTTGAGCGACCGGTTGCGGAATGGCTCTCTGGTGGCGGTTCCGATTCTTCTCTGTTTTTTTTGGGTTCCGGAACTGAGCGGTCACAATCCGGCGTTGGTCCTTTATAAAAAACGAAATTACTACGGCATTTATGAAGTCCGGGAATTCAACGGGATCCGGACGTTGGCGCACGGGACCACGATGCACGGCGCGCAGATCCGGTTGCCGGGACTGGAACTGGAACCGACTTCTTTTTTCAGCCGGACCTCGGCGCTTGGGGAGATCCTTGGCTCTTCAAAGTTCAGCTTCCGGAACATCGGCGTGATCGGCCTCGGGGTCGGGGCCATGGCGAACTATACCCAGCCCGGGCAGTCGATGGACATTTATGAACTTGATCCCGAGATGTACAACATCGCTCAGGATTATTTCACCTATCTGAAACACGCGAAGGGAAAGATCGACATTATCTATGGCGATGCCCGCAGGTCCTTGCGCGAACGGCCGGATAACAAGTACGATCTTTTCATCGTGGATGCCTTTGGCGGTGATTCGATCCCGTTCCATCTTTTGACCCGGGAGGCGATCGCGGAATACCGGAAGCATTTGAAGCCCGACGGCATTCTGCTTTGCCATATCAGCAACCGATTTGTTCGGCTGGAGCCGGTCTTGGTTGGCGTGGCCGAAGCCTCCGGCGCTCAGATCGGTTATCGTATGACTTCCGGAAGACCTTATGGAATTCCTTCGGCGTGGGCCATTCTTACGTGGAATGAAGCGCAGTTCCGGGACCTGGTGCAGAACCAGCAGTGGCTCCCGATCGCCTCCCTAACGAAGGAGCGCTACCGGGTCTGGACGGATGATTATTCGAATATTTTCCCCGTGCTGGACCTTGAGAAGATTAAAAGATCGCTGTTGAACTTTAAGCTGTCCAGCGATCTGTAGGCCGCACGGCCCCACCCGCGAAAATCGAATTCCCCTCAAGCACTGTTCTCCATTTAATTTTAGGGGTTAACAGTACTGCCCCAGTCATTATTTATTTCCATTTATGGCGACTTGGGCTGCCCCAATTTCCGTTTCACAGAAATTGATAAAAATTGGGACTGTACCGCATACCCATATAATTAAATATTATGCGGTACTAGATAGAAAAAAGAGTAGCGCCTCGCGCGTCCGAATCTTGAACTCCCCCATTAAGACCGCGAAAAACGGAGTCTGTTGACCGTCACGTAGGTGACCGTGAAGATCCCCGCCTCGATCAGGATCGTCGCAATCGCCGCGCCGACATAGGAGAACGAATCGATCAGGAGGAATATGAGCGGGAGCCCGATCATGGCCATGATCACGTGGATACGGGAATAGATGTGGGTTTTGCCGCAGACGAGCAGGAACTGGACGCGGAGCGCGTTGGAACTGATAAAGAGCACCGAGACCAAGAGCAGGCGGAAGGAGAGGACGGTTTCCGGATAATCCCCGCCGAAGATCAGCTTGATGATCGGGTGAGCGAAGACAAAGATCACGGGCAGGCAGATCAGGGAAATATTGATGACGATGAGCTGGATCCGGTTCATGAAGTCGAAGGCCCGGCGCTTGCTTTTGCGGTAGATCTTGCTGAGGCGCGGGAAAAGCGCTTGGGAAAAAGAAGCAAGCGGGAAGGTCTGGCAGAGGCCGGCGAGTTTTTCGGCGATGGAATAAAATCCCGTGGTGGCGTTATTGGTGAGAAGGCCGACGGCGAAGATGCGCGTGGTGGTGTAGGCGTTGATCGCGACCACGGAAATAAAAATATCCCAGCCCGCGGTGAGTTGCTGGTGCAGGCTCGTGTATCCGGGGAAGCGGAACGAGATCCCGAGATGCTTGAAGGCAATATATTGTCCCAGGATCCCGGTGATCAGGCTGATGGAGGAGAAGATGAGAGGGACCATCAGATAGTCCTGGGGCCCGTGGACGGAAAAAAGAAGACAGACCAGCGTGAGGACTCCGCCCGCGATATTGAGGTCCGCGATATATTTCATTTTCTCCGTTCCCTGGAAGAACCAGACGGGGAAAAGCGTGTTGCCGAGCACCGCGCCGAAGCTCAGCGCGTAGACCATCCAGTCCGCACGGAACTTGGGGATGAAATATACGGCGCAGGCGAGGATCGCGAAGCTGGCGAGCGCGAGGGCGAGCTTGACCATCATGACGGAAGAAAAGACCCTGCTGACTTCGGACGGCCGGTGCTGGCAAAGCGAGATCTCTTTGGTGGCCGAGATGCTGAAACCGTAATCGGTGAGGATCATGAAGTATTGCACAAAGGCTTGCGCGAAGGCGATCAGCCCGAATTTTTCAGCGCCCAGGATCCTGAAAAGATAGGGAAGGATCAAGATCGGCAGGACGTAGGTGATCGTTTGCAAGACTGAAAGCGACGCGAAATTGCGCAGCACTGTTTTTCGCTCGTGGGGAGCCGCGAGTCCGTAAGTCTTTTTGATCTGCCGGATCAGTGTGCGCATGACCAATTCTCCATATTTAAAAATTAAAGGTCAATGGGACTATCCTGACTTTTATTTCTTTTTCCCTAATGGTAGTCAGGATTGCCCCAATTTCCACGCGGTGGAAATTGATTGGGATTGGGACTAGCCCTGGCGCCCTCTTATGAAAACAAAATTGGGGCCAGGGCATCGCGGTGTTCCGTCATTTATGAGTTTTAGGAGATTCAGGGTCATGTTTCATCATCGGTCGTTTGAGATATTTTTGAAGCCTCTTCCTTCGGGGTGTTATAATCCAAGCTTGCACAGCAATGATTTCAAAGGAAGGCCAGGGCTCGATGATCCGATTTCCAAAGGACTTTTTGTGGGGCGCCGCGACGGCGGCGTATCAGGTAGAGGGGGATAACTGCCACTCCGACTGGTGGCATTGGGAAAAGAAAGCGGGCAAAGAGTCATCCGGCCCCGCGTGTCGCCACTATGATTTTTATAAAATGGATTTCGATCTCGCCAAGGGACTGCATCACAATGCCCACCGTCTTTCGATTGAATGGAGCCGCGTCGAGCCCGAAGAGGGGCAGTTTTCCGCGGAAGCTCTTCAACATTATCTCGACGTTCTCAAGGCTTTGAGGGCGCGGCAGATCGAACCTGTCGTGACCCTGCATCACTTCACGAACCCCGCCTGGCTTGCGGCTAAGGGGGCTTGGGAAGAAGGGAAGTCCGTGGACCTCTTTTTGCGCTTCGCGGATCATGTGGTTCGTGCGCTTGCCGGCCAAGTCCGTTATTGGATCACGATCAATGAGCCCACCATTTATGTTTCCCACGCTTATCTTTTCGGGGTTTGGCCGCCGCAGGCGAAATCTTTCATGCGGGCGCGTCGGGTCGAGCGCCATATGGTCGCCGCCCATATCAAGGCTTACAGGCTGATTCACAAGATCTACGGAGAGCAGAGACTCCCGGCGCCGGCGGTCAGTTTTTCCCAGCACATGATGGCGCTCGTGCCCTGTGACAAAACACTCAAGAACCGGTTTGCCGCGTGGCTACGCCACAAATGGTTTAACGAAGGATATCTCGATACCTTTGTCCGGCACAAGGCCCTCGATTTTATCGGGGTGAATTATTATTCGCGCCAGCGGGTGGACCTCAAGAAATGGGGGCTCCGGAATCTCTTCGCGGATGTCTGTGAGAAGAATCATGATCCTGTCGCGGCCAATTCACTGGGCTGGGACATTTATCCGGAAGGTCTCACTCAGGTGCTTTTGAAACTTAAGAAATACAAACTTCCGGTCATGATCACGGAGAACGGGATCTGTACCTTGGAGGACGCTCAGCGCTGGGAATTCATCGCTGCGCATCTCAAGGCCATTCACCGGGCGATCGAGCAGGGCGTTCTGGTGACGGGATATCTCTACTGGTCGCTTCTGGATAATTTTGAATGGGACAAAGGATTCGGGCCGAGGTTCGGCTTGATCGAAATGGATTACAAGACCCACCAGCGCACCGTCCGCGAAAGCGCCAAGAAATTCTCCCGCGTCTGCGCGACCGGGGTTGTCCCTTAAAGCCGAACAACGCTCAACGGGCAACGCGCAACGTTAAAGCCTGGAACGATTCGTTGTGCGTAGTACGTTGCGCGACGTTTAGTTTTCCGCTTTCTTGATCGCGAGCTGCTCAGACGTCGGTTTTTGAATGTCGTATTCGCCTTCCGCTCCGACAGATCCGTTCTTCGTTCGCGTCACTTTGAATGCCGCATCTCCTGAAAGTTCTTTTTTTTGATAAAAAAAATACCGGGGGAGAGTCTGCGCTGTATAATGCACCCATGAGTACGTCGCTGATCCTCGCATCGCTTATTTTTGGGAGTATTGGTACTGGCGCTTTCATCTATGGATGGAAACAAAAGTGCCTGAAACCCCTGGTGATCGGTGTCCTCTTGTCGGTTTATCCCTACTTTGTACCCAACCCCATTGCCCTTTGGGGCATCGGTGTGGCCCTGACCCTGGGGCTATTTTTTTTCAATTAGAGGTTGCCAGGACTGGTCCAATGCTCGGGGGTTTAAATAGCCCCACCTCCTGAATAGGAATCAATAAAAGTAAGAAGCCTCCGTTGATATAATGGGTTGGGGAAAG
>Ga0114951_10000439_pt1 | contig 58118 bp, 69 predicted proteins | sample AM7aDNAmetaG_FD_88677 | JGI IMG/M metagenome (GOLD analysis project Ga0114951, IMG submission 88677) | Freshwater microbial communities from Finland to study Microbial Dark Matter (Phase II) - AM7a DNA metaG | ecosystem: Environmental > Aquatic > Freshwater > Lake | place: Finland: Lake Alinen...
CCGCTCCGGGTGCCTTGGGCGCTTTGGGTTTGGACGACTGCTTGCGCTTGGCCTGCTGCTTTTCGACCATCATGCGCTCGCGGTCCACTTCGGTCTTGGGTATGTCTTCCCACTTTTTGACGCCTAATTCTCCCAAGATGTCCCATAGCGCATCGTGTGCTGGTGATGATGCGAGCGCGGCATTGTCGACATGCCGTTTCGCGGTTTCCTTCATTGCCTTGAGGATCGAGTCCGTGTATCTGCGATATGATTGTTCCAAGTCAAAAACCGAGATGCCTGAGATCATGGCCGCCATTTCGACGGATGCTCCGGTGTTGATCGCCTTGATGGCTACCTTGTCGGCCGTGTTCAGCTTGGCGAACGTCTCATCGATGGCTTTTTGCGTCCGCGGGCTTTCCTCTGCCGCCTGCTGACGCTCCTCTTCGGCTTCGCGGTATTGTTTGAGGCTGGCGTCGATGTCGATTCCTTGGGAGAGCATCTCGGCCTTGATGCGGTCGGTCTTGGTGGTGACCCATTTTTCCATGATCTGTCTGGCCACCTCGGGCTTGGCGTTGCGCATCTGCTTCCTGATGACGTCGTCGGGCGTGTAGAGCGCACCGGCGATGTATTGGGCGTGGCGCTCGGCGGGCGTGGCCGCGTCGTCCACCCGGATTCTCATGCTGCGTGCCAGGTCGGTTCCGATGTCGATGTACCCGGTCGTCAACTGGCCGATCTTCACCCGGTTTTCGGTGGTGTTGTCCTCGCCGGCCAGCACCATCTTTCGGCTGATATATTGCGCCTGGGCCGCGTCGTCGAGCGTGTAGGGTTCCCGCCTGCTCTGCTTGTCGAGCAGGTTGTTGATCGTGCCGTTGAAGTCGGAGTCGACGGTCTGGCGGGCGCGGGCGTGGATTTCGGCCAGGTTCACGCGGTCGGGCAGGCCGTTCTCGTTCCTGATCTGGTGGATGGCCGCGATTTCCGGCACCGTGGATCCGGCGAGGTCGGGCCTGCCGCCGACGATCTTGTCGCCGCGCATCACGGGTTTTAGGCCATCGGGGCTGGCGGCGCTGATGACGGTCTGCATGCGTGCCCGCACTTGGTCGAGGAGGTTGCCGACTCCCTTGGCGCTCACGCCGTGTTTCTTCATCACCTCGGCCAGCGGCATTCCGGCGTTCGTGTCGTTGTAGATGTCACGCTCGCGCTTGCCCATGCGGTCGAGGACGGCGCGGACGGCTTGCTGGGATGTGGTGTCGTCGGGGGCGGGGCTGCTGCGGAGGATGCTGTCACTCTCCGGGTTGAACCGCTGCGACAGCGGGATGACGTTGCCTGCGGAGTCGCGGGTGATGGGGTCGGCGGATTTCACCCTACCATCAACAATCCATGGGTTTCGGTGAAGTGGTCCGCGCTCTTTGGTGTCAAGGAAGTTTGATTCATCTTCGATTTCCAAAAGGTCAATAGCATCGTCCAATCCTTCAATGCCATCCATTCTAGCGCGTTTTAGATCATCCAGCTTGTCACTTTCACGGCCGTTGGAGAAGCCCTGATAGTCAACAAACAGGCTGTCATATTCGTCCCCACCTTCTTCAATCCACCGTGCGAGTTCTTCCACCGGGATGTGGACTACGGGTATTTCATCAAGTCCCGCCTCAACAGCCGCAGCCAGCCTGTGACTGCCGGTGAAAGCCTGAATCCTATCTCCCTCGTCTGCAACCAACAGCGGGCGTCCAATCCACCCTTCCTTTCTCATGATTTTGGCCTGGGTCGTCACCTGCTTTGGCTTGTCGATTTCGTTGACGGGTTCTATCTTTTCTGGATCTAGCAGTGTGTCGCTTTCAACTTGTTTCCCACCCGCAGTCTTGGCCCTCTCATCCACCATCCGCTGCAACTCGTCCCGGTTCTTCTCCGGGTCTTTGGCGAGTTCGAGGTAGCGGGCGTCGTAATCCTTGCTGACTGGGCTCGACAGAAGCCGCATCTGCCCGTTGGGGTCGGTGGGTGTGATCGATCGCAGGTCCACGATCTCGCTGGTGTGTGCCGGTCGGTTTGGACCGGTGCTTGGTTCCGTGGTGATGATACCGTCATATCCGGCGTCTCGTACGGCCTGCGACAACTCCTTGCCTTTCTTCCCGTCAAACTGTTTTGACAGCACGTTCTTCCAGTTGGATTCTTCGCCATATCCGCCGCCGAAAGGAAGCACAAGTGGCGACTCAAGCCGCGCCGGTCCATGCTCAAATTTCGGGTCGAGTCCCTTCGCTGATTCTGGACTGGATTCGACCATGTATTTCCCGGCTGGTTCCACGTCCTGCCCAAAGCGTGATCCCGCGTTCGGGGATTTTTCCGTGTTGCGCACGGAGTGGAAATCGTAGGGTTTGCCGGTGGTGGGTATCGATTCCCCGGTCGGTGCTGCCAGCCTCTGTTCCAGCGCCTTGCTGGCCGCGTCGAGTTTCCCCTGCTCCGCGTCTGTCAGGCCGCCCGTGCGCTCCAGCTTGGCCGTGAGCGTGCGGTAAGCGCCGAGGGCTGACATGGTGCCGACCTTCACGTCGCCGAGCTTGGTGGTGGCGTCTGGCGCAGTGGCGGCGGTAGTGAGGTCAGTGATCTTCCCCTGTTCCTTGCCCATCGTCGTCACCTTCACCCGGTCATGCACGAAGTCCATCTCCATGCGGTGCCGTGCCATACCATCGTCGTTTGATCCGATGAACACGCTTTCGCGCTGGCTCATCTCGGGGAATTTGGCGTTGAGTTCCTTGAATGCCTTTGCTCCGACCTTGGCCGCGTCTGCGGCAGTTCCATCGTACGGGTAGGTGTAGACCTTGTCAGAAAGCGGAATTGTGTCGAGTCCACGCGGCTGGATGGCGATGGAGTTTGGCGGGACCGGGTAATCTCGGCCTGGTGATTGATTGCGGTCACGCGGGTTGATCGTGGATTCTGATGCTTCGCGGGCTGCCATCATCTCGCGGGCGGAGGCCTTGCGTTGCTCCTTGAATTCGGCGAGGGATTGTTTGGGCTTCTCTTCCGGCACCGGGCTGGAGAATAGCGGCCACTCAGACGGGTCGGTGTGTTCTACTGCTTCTCGGTCTGCGCCGACCTCGCGTCCCGTGCCTGGCTCGGGTTGTAGAACGCGCTGTCCATCTCCCGCCAGTTCACCGGGCGGCTTCCCTCCGGTATTTCGTCCACCAGCGGGTTGCTGTGGCTGAACACCGATTCCGGGTACGTCTCGAACGTCTCGCCCGTCGCCGGGTCGCTGTCCTGTTTCGGGTAGCCCTTGGCTTTCAGCGCTTCCCATGTCTGTACGCTCAAATCCGCCGGGGGCGTATCGGCGTGGTCCTGATGCTTCAATGCCTGCGGCGCGTGCCGCGGCCGGTGAGAGTGCGATGAATTCATGTTGTGGTTTCTTGGGGTTGCGGATTGTGTGAAGCACCGTCCATCCGTCCTTTTCGAGGGCTTCCACGACGTTGCTGTTGAAGTTGTTAGTCAGCACATACCGCACTCGGTTGGCATTGGGTAGCAGATATTTGCGGATTTTCGCCAGATTAGTGCGCCAGTCGCCATCGGCCTCTGTTTTCCCGCCGTAATTCATCACCTTGTGGCCTTTGGCTGCGTCCTCGTCGCTCGGGAAGTAGCTGGTGTCCACAAACGCCAAGGCATCGTCCGGGGCGTTGGCCGCGGCCTCCCATCCGTCACCACGCGTGATATCCATCCCCTTGAAGTCCTCACCGGCGTTTTTCAGGAATTGGCCGAGTTTGTGGATGGGTTGGGTGACTTTGCCGGATGGGTTCCATTTCACCACATTGGTGTCCTCGTCGTGGCTCACGAAGTCGAAGTCATCCTTGCCGAGCACCTTGGTGGAGTTGGTGATCTCGACCTTGCCGTCAACCAGCGAGAAGTCGATCACCCGGTTTTCCTTCGCGTGGTTTTGGAGGAACAGGTAAAGCGCGGCGGTTTTCGGGTTTTCGGGCAAGACGAGGCGTTCCTGATCGTCGTTTTTTGGGTTGTCACCGACCAGATCGCGGACCTTTTGCGTAGCCCAATCGAGAATCTTCTCGCGGGTTTTGAGCATCTCGTCGCGGGATTTCGGGAGTGTCTCGCGCGGAAATGCCCGCAGATACTCGGCGTTCAGCGATGCCACGGCTTGGGTCACGTCGTGCGCCCGGTCCCGCAGTTGGCTGTTGGTGATGGTCCTGGTGTGGGTCCACTCATTGAACGTGCTGCCTTTCGGCATCAGCCCGGCTTTGGCGAGGAAATGGGTGTAGATGCCGGCACCGCCGAAGGCGTCGATGACCTTGGATGCACCTTTGGCGAGCGTCTGGAACAGTTTGCCGTGGCGTCCCACGATGTCCCCTTTGTTGCCGCTCATCAGGTAGGGAGCCTGGGCCTTTATCTTTTGGGTTGTCACCGGGGATCCGATCGGGGCTTCCGGCGTTTCCTCGCGGTATGCCGCCGGGTTTCCGAGCAGGTCGTGCCCTTCGGCGATGGGCCTGGATTTGGCCGCATCCTCCTCCTGCGCCTGCTTGAGCGCGTCGGCCATCCACTGCTTCTGTTCGTCCGGTTGCGGCTCGTAGAACGGATCATTCTCGCGCTCCTCGGCATCCTTCCACTTGCCGGTGAAGATTTCCTGCGCTCTGGCGGCCGTCTTGGTGCCGACCTTGGCGTCGGGACCGGCGAAATCCTGCCAGTGGAGGGTGTTGGACGCGTCCTCCTCGGCCTTACGCGCCTGGGCTTCGATTTCCGCCTCATGGGCTGCGTCCTGCGCAGCCTGCTGCTCAGGCGTGACCCTGGGTGCGTTGTCGGCAAACTCTGACGGGTGGTCGGCCATGTATTTGGCAATCTGCGCGTCGCTCATCTCGCCGATCTGCTCGTCGGAGAGCGCACCATCCGGCTTGCCGTTGGCGACTTGGCGCAGTTCCTTCTGGAGTTGCTCGGTAAACTCTTTGAGGTCCATGCCCAGCTCGGATGCCATCTCGTCGGGTGCCAGCCCTTCGCCGGGTGCGGCCGCGGTGTATTGGTCGATCACGTCACCCATCAGGGTGGAGTTTTTGCCGCCCCGAAAGCTGCTTTTGCCTGGCACGTCGTCCCATGTCTGCGAGTCCCGCTTGGCCTTGATGTCGGCCTCGGTGAGCGGTTTTCCCGCCCGTTTGCGGGCGAGCATGCCGATCAGGTTGGGTGGTGGCTCGAGTTTGCCGTGTTCGGCCATCTTGGCGAAGATCGACCCGCTCTCGTTGGTGATGGCCTTGGCCCGCTCGACGCGGCGGCGCTTCTGGCGGTCCCTGAACTCGCGTTGGATGGCTGACCGCTGCGCCTTGGCTTCCTGCTCGGCGCGGATGGGTGCCAGCCAGTCTTCGATCTGCTGTTCGACCCATGGTTGGCGCTCGTCCGGCGGCATTTTCTCCATGAGTTCGGCCAGCGGTTCCATGGCGTTGGTCAAATCGTCGTCCTGCTGGGCCGTCAGGCGCTCGCGGAGCGTGTCCTTGGCGGCTGTAATGGCGCGGCGCGTGACCGGGATGGGTGCCGTCTTGGCGTTGCGCAGGTCGGTCAGGAATCCCTCGGCTTTGTCTGCCGGGACATTGCCGATGGGCTTGCCGTTCTCATGGATGGTCGCCGTCTTGCCGTCCGGGTTTGGAACGGCGGTGTATTCGTCATCGGTTGCCGCGGGCTTGGTGTCAGGTTTGGGCGGTTCCTGCTTCGGCTCGTCCTTGGGTTCCGCTTCTTCGCCGGCCATGTCGCGGTAGAGTTCTTCCAGCTTGCCGATGTGTTCCTTCCACGACTCGGGAAGCTCGCCGCTCTTGATCATGCGGATCATCGTTTCCACCGCCTGTCGGATGGTTGCGATCAGGGTGGGCGATTGCTTGAGCTTGAGGGCGCGGTAAAGCTCGGAGAATTGATCGGCCTTGGCCGGATCCGGGTTGAGCTTTGCTTCTACGAGCATCCTGGCCAGTTCGGCGGCTCGGGTGGAATCGTCAGGCAGCGCGTCCCATGCGTCGGCACCGTAGATCTCGCGCGCGGCGTTGATGGCTTCCGGTGCGAGTTCACCGTGAAGCTTGCCATACAACTCGTGGAAGAATTCGGGGTAGTCCTGCTTCGAACCGGACTTCTTGGCGGTTTCCCACAGCGATTTGACAGCCTCGACCTGCACCATGTGGACGGCTTCGTGGGCCACGGCGATCCTGACGACCGAGTCCTCGACCGCTTTTGGGTCGAATCGGTTGAGGTGGGCGGCAATGTCGGGGAGTCGGAGCGTCATTCGTCCGTCGCTGCCCACTTCGGCACCGCCGGTCGGCGACGGTCCTTCTTCGTGGCGGATGTCGATCCTGCCTTTGGTCTTGGGCATCTCGGCCTCGACGCGATCCTTGATGCGGTTGGCCACGGCCACCGGGTGGTCACCGACGCGGGATTCCGGGTGCGGCTGTGCAGCGGTTGCGGCTGGAGTCGCCGGTTTGTTGCCGCCTTTCAGCTCCATCGGCGGCAGTTGGATGGCCGGCGTGTGGGCGGCGGGCGCCGGGGTGCGGGATTCTCGGTTGGGCACCAGCAGGTTGCCCTGCTTCTCGTAGTGAGAGGGAATCGGCACGCCTGCCTTCTCCGCGATCTTGGCCATGCCGGCATGCACGGCTTGCCCGTTGGTGTAGGCCTCGCTCACGGCGTCGCGCACGCTCGGTTTGTTCGCTTCCTCGCTGCCGGCGTAGATGGCCGGTTCCTGCGATGCCCACGGGTGCATGGTCACTGGCGTTGGTTCCGCCTGGGTGCCCTGTCCTGCACCTGGCGTGCCCGCTGGCGCGTTCTGGTCGCCCGTGGCTGCCGGTGGTGCGCTCTCGATCCCGAGGCGCTCCTTGGTGGCTGCCAGCGCCTGGTTGAAGTTGCGGGCGTTCCGGTTGAAGAGTTGCGCCGACTCGGGGCTGAGGTCATTTTCTCCGCCGGGTTGGTGGTTGGTCGGCTGCTCCGAGTTGTGAAGCTGCGCGGTCAGGATGTCGGCGGTGTGATTGTCGCCGCGCGCGCGGGCCGCGGTGATTCCAGCCTCGACGGCTTTCAGGTGATCGGGCGAACTGACGCTTGACGCGTCGACCGGCGTGTTCTTGTTGATCCAGTCGCCGTATTCCTGGTCGCCCATGGCGGCGATGGCCACTGGATCGTGCGGGACGGGTGGCGCGCTGTCGGCGGGCGGCGCTTCATCTCCCGGTTGCGGCCGCGCGTCGGTCTTTCGACCGGTGAGCGATCGGTGCAGGGCACCCATGACGAGGTTTTGCAGGAAGAATGGCGTGATGCCGCTCTTGGATTCGGCGGCGGCGCGGGACCAGTCCGGGGCTTTGCCGGTGGTCAGCGCGTCATAGAGCACGCCACTTGTTGCCATCAGGGTGGAATCCGCCACGCCTTTGTATCCGGCTTTCACGAAGATGTTCTTCATGATTGGCAGGGCTGCGATGGCTTCCGGGGCGAAGCCAAGCGATCCAAACGTCACGCCTTCGCGGGCCATCGAGTTCAGCACCGACAATGGCGTGATCGGGCTGCCGTCCGGGTTGGTCTTGTCGTTCACCCAATCGCGGAGTTTGTCACCACCACCGACGCGCATGCCGGTTGCCCAATTCTGCGCCACGCGTTCCGCCCATGGCGCGGCCTCGTTGGCAGCGATGGCGGCTTTGCCGCTGGCGGTGAGCGCACGGCCGAGGAGTTTGCCTTCGACCTTCACTGCTCCGCCGACCGGGTTGCCGATGCAGGAGATCAGGAGCGGCGCCATAGCGCCGATCTGGTCGGCCCCTGGGTGCGCCGCTCTGTTGGCCGCCTGCTGGTATTCCATTTCCTTCATGGCGTTGTCGCCGAAGACCGCGTGAAAGATGGCTTTCTGCGCTTTGGTGGCGATGGCTGCGCCTGCCATGCCGCCGGCCGTTGCCGTAGCCACCGCGCCTGGGCCTGACTCGATTCCGAGGAGACCACCGATGGCCGCTCCGACCGCCGTCCCAATGGCCGGCACCGTGTCCATGACGAGGTTTCGCCCGATGGTTTCGAGTTGGCCTTCCGGTGCGCGTCCGGGGAGTTGCTGCTTCCACGTCTTGTCGACGAACGCCTGGTCCATTCCCGGCTTCCATGCGTTGTTCTGGATCCAATCCTTGAGGTATTCGGCCTTGATCGGGTTGGATTCCTCGGGCGTGGTCGAGTTCTTCCATGCCTTCTGGACGTCGGCAGGCTGCTTGATGAACCATTCGTGGAAGAGTTTGAGGTCGCTCGGATCGTCGGGCTGCAGGCTCATTCCCCACACGTTTTTCATGATCGCCTGCCCCTGCTGCACGGCCAGTTGGCCGGTGCGTACCTTGGCGCTGATCTGGTCGGGCGTGGCTTGGAGCGCCTGGAGGCTGGTCTTGACCGCGTCGTTGGCCGCCTGCGGGTTGGCGTAGGAACCGGGGTTGTCAGTTACGTTCTTGACCGCTGCCATGACGCTGGCGACGTATTGGGCACCCTTGACCGGGTCGTGCGGCTCGGTGCCGGGAGCGCGTTGCAGGTAGATCGGGATGCCGGTGGTCGCGCTGAAATCGACATGGTGCCGCAGGTCACTGCCTTCCACGCTGCTGCTCAGTTCGAACATCGGGTTGCCCTGGCTGTCGCGGGACATGAATCCGATATTGTCGCCGTTGCGGGTGAGCGCCGTCACGCCGGCTGGCAAGGTTTCGACCTTGACGCTGGCCGGGTCTTTGAGTCCACCGACCAGCTTTGACGCTGCGGTCAGCTTGGATGGGTCGTCCATCTGGTCGAGCGGGATGAGCGGTTGCGCCGCCGCCGAGGGGGCGGTCTTTGCTTCGGGCAGGATCAATTTCGCGTTCGGCTCGGCCTTGGCCATGTAATCCTTGAGGTAGGCCATCCGCGCCGGGTCTTTCGCCATCCACGGAGAGGGCGTGAATGTGTCCTTCCCGTCCGCATCAGTGCCCCACTTGCCGCCGGGTGCGTCCTTGGTGGAATACTGCGACTGATCGGAGAATGTCGGATGATTCGGCAGTTTGAACGTGTCGGGGAAGTGTCCCCGGTCGCCATCGGGCTTGATTCCCGCGCTGAACGCTCCCATCAGGTCGTAATCCTTGCCGGTGTCGTTGGGCGCGTATTGTGCCTTCCATGCGTCGAACTGCGGATTTTGGCCGGTGGTTGGTAGCTGTTTCCCAGTGGCGGCTGGTTGCGGCTGTTGTGGATTTGCGCCGGACGCAATACCTGGTTGCGCTGAATCCTGCGGCGCTGGCGGTCCATTGAACGGCGGGGCCGCGGCTGGAAGTCCCGTGATGGCGTCGAACGCCTGCGCGGTCTGGCTCGGTTGCCCCGTCTGTGTGGCTGCCAGCAGGTCGGCGCTCCCATCGTCGATGCCGGGGTGCAGGTGCCGGATCAGGTCGAGGCTGTGCTGGTAGCGGTCCTGCTTGACCTTCTGCTCGGCCACTCTCAGTTGGTCGGCGGCAGGCTGGAGCTTGTTGCGGGCTGCCTGCGCCTGCGCGTTGACTGATTCGAGGTAGTCCTTCTGGCGCTGCCACTTGGTCAGTTCCTCGGGGTCGGTCGGTTCGACTTCGCCTGGTTGGTAAACCTTGCCGCCGATGACTTTGACGGTGGTCACCTTCTTCGGTAGGTCCGTGTCCGCGTCGCGCTTCGCCCACTTGCCGTCGTCCGTTCGGATGAACTTCGGAGACTTGTAGAATGCGGCCAGTTCGCGGCCGGCGTCGGTTGCCGCGTCATCCACGGCTTTGAACGCGGGATCGAACTGCAAGCGCCGCATCTGGATCTGCGCTTCGCGGGCTTGGATGGTCGCGTGCCGCTGGTCGAGGTCGGCTTTCGCCTGCGCCTGCGCCTGGTTGGCGAAGTCGGTCCCGGCATTGACGGTCGTCGGCGCGCCGAACTGGTCCTTGCCGGTGGTGGTCACGTTGCCGGTGTCCATGTCGGTCTTGGTGGGCACCGGGCGCGTCACCTGGTTGTTGTGCTCGTCGCGCCACGTTTGCACGGCGGCTTGGCCGTTGGCCGGCTCGTAGCCGACCGGCATCCCCATGTGGCCGTGCTGGTAAATGTCGCCGAGGCCAGGGACCGTTGTCATCGCATCGTTGACTGCGGGCACTTGGCGCGGCGGTGCCACTGCCCCGACCTTCCAGAGCGGTTTGCCGGTGTCGTCGGTCTTGACCTCCTGCTTTCCGCTGGCGATCCCGATTCCGGTCTGCATCCCTGCGGCGGCGGCTGCCCGAACCGTGGCCTTTTGCTGCTCCTCCTGCGCTTTGGCTTGGTCCTTCTGTGCTTTGATGGCGTCCTGCTGGATCTGCGCGGCCTGCTGCTGCTGCTGCGCATCTCGCTCCGCTGCCTGCCGGGCCAGGATCATGTTGCCTTCCGCCTGCGCTTGCGGGTTCCCGGTGGTCCGGGCCATCGCGTTCGCTTGTGGGTCCACGCCTGCCGTGCCGTTGGAAACTCGATCTAGGAAGTCGTTGACGTCGGGATCGTTCAAATCTCTATATGAGGCCATGCCGGGGAGAGTGGCACGGTTCTGATCAGGTGGCTACGGGCGCAGGCGGGGTGGTTAGCAGGGTTACTGCCCATGGTGTCACGGGGTTGCGCGGCCTATGCTTCGACCATGTCTTAACCATCCGTTGTGGGTTCCAATCCCGCAGGCAGTCAGCCCGAGCGAGGTCGCTACTTGCTCGGGCTGTTTCTTTGGTCCTGGGCCGATGATGCGGACCCTGCCAGGTCAGGGAGTTATGAGGTGGAACCATGTCGAAGGAAAAACCCCCGCGTTTTCCGGCTCTATCGGCTTACCGGTCCTGATTGCGTTGCCGCTGGAAATCATTGCAGCGTCTGTGATGGTGACGCGATTCCCACCGGCCGCCAAGGGGCGCAGAGGTCAGGCTGCGCGGAGCCTAGCGATCACTTTGGCCGGCATCCATCGGTTGTTCGTTGCGTCGTGGTAGCCTGCTTTCAATATCAGCACGCTGTGCCGGTCGGTATCCGCGCCGATGTCGACTTTGTGCCGACCGGTTCCGCCGCACGCGGGGCACTTCCGGTGCCGGTGGCAGGGATCGTTCAGTAGGAGCTTGGTGCCAAGGCACGCGGGGCACGGCTGGGCGAGTGAGGGCAGTTGGTTCGTGTTCATGCCCGCTCTTTACCCGTTGGTGCTCAGGGTGTCAAGCTGCAATCAAACGGGCGTTGGTTCAATACCCGCGCCGCACCGCGTTGACCGTTCGCCATGAGTTCAGGTCGGGCGGGTCCACGTTCTGGGCCTTGTGGACGCTGTACTCGGTGGCGCTGACCATCGATTCCCACGCCATGGCATCGCTCATGACGTCGTCGTCGTGTGCTCCGCTCGCTGCCTCGGCTCTGCCGTTGGGTTTGCGGATGAAGCGCATGTACTCGCCCATGGTGTGGGCGCACGGGATATCGATCCTGCGTTCGCGGATTGCCGCGGCCAGACCCTCGATGATGGCGTTGCGCTCCTGCTCGTCCTTGAGGCGGAATCCGAATTGCTCGATGGTTTCGCCTGTCCGGTGGCTGAGCGGATGCCGCTTGCCCACCGCGATGCCGGCGGCCTTAACCTGGCGCACGATGTCGAGGCCCATGTTGGTTTCCCCCCAGAATATGCAGTGTCCGTAGAACTTGCACAGGCGCACCGCGTGGGCTGCTACCTCGTCACCCTCGCCGTAGAACGGTGGCTTGAGCCTAGCGACGACCTTGGCGTTGCGCCAGACATTGTTAGCCGTATCGTGGTAGCCCGCCCGCCAAACCTTGAGGCTGTGCCGGTCGGGATCGGCTCCTACTGTTTGGCTCTTGTCGGTGGCCGGGTCGAGCGCCACCAGGTAGCGCAGGCGCGGTGCGGGCCGCTCCCATATGTAAATCAAACCCTCGTTGGCACGCTGGAAAACAATGGGACCATCTCCGCTGCGCCCCTGGGGGACGAGGTGCCCGACCTCGGGCGTCTGGCTACTGGCGATCTGCTGCATCTCGGCGAGCACCTGCATGTCGAAGCGCGGGCTGCCGCTGGCAAGCCAACAGTCGATGTCGTTGGACGGGTAGTAGTAAGAGAACTTCTTTCTGTCCCCCTTGCAGACGTTTTTGATGATCTCGCGCCGCCACGCGATCTGCTCATAGTCGAGTCCATACTTCTCGCGCTCCGCCCGTTCGTCGTCCTCAAGGGTAGCTTCGATCAGCGCCGCTTCCTCGGGCGTTATCGGTTCTTTGCGCCGGTTGTCCGCAAACTCGAACCACGCGGCGAACACCTTGACCCACTGCTCTTCCGGCCTGATGCCGGCTTCGTGCATGCGGATGAACTCTTCCAGTGTGACCGCGGTTTTCCACGTGTCGTGCTGGAATCCCACGGCTCCCTCGGGCGTTGACTCGCTGAATGCCACGGTGGCGGATCCGCTCAGGGTTGGCAACACGGCTGCCATAACGTCGGCGTCGTTGCGCTGGGTGGTCTTGGGCCACTTGCTGACCTCGCTGAACAGGCCGAGCGTGTTGGTGTCGCCAACGCTGGCGTTCGGGTTCTGGGCCGTGTCCACCGTCCACTTGGTGCCGTTGGCCCACTCGATGCTGAATGACGGGTCGCTGATCATCGGGGTTTCCCATGGATAGGCGTCGGTGCTGGTGTAGGATTTCAGCTTTTCGAGCAGGGCTTCCGAGTGCTCCTTTTTGTCCGCGATGGCGATGCCTTCGCAGGGTTTGCGCATCCCGTGGTGGTAGAGGACGTGAGCACAAAACGTCGAGCATCCGGCCCGCCTGGGCTTGGTGACGATGATGCGCACCTTCACTCCCATCGCTGTCAGCGTTTCGTATGCCTCTGAAATCCGCAGTTGGAGGATGTTTGGTGTTGGGCCTGCGATCAGGTCGTTGTTTTTGTCGCGGATCGTGCAGAAGCAGGCAAAGTGGATGGCTGGGGATTTTAGTGCGAGCGCTTCCAGTTCGGCCGGTGTGCGGTCGCGGATGGCGGCTGCAAATGCGATTTCCAGCGGGTCGGCGAGGCGGGGCATGGGGATTAGGACGGGTTCCAACGTGACAGGCTGCCGACATGGCCATTGCCGTTGCTGTGGCAGTTTGAGTGGCCGTTGCCGTTACCGTTGGCTGCCACCTTGGCGGCGAGCATCCTGGCCCGCAGGTCGAGAGCGCTGGCCATCTTATCGGCACGCTCCTTGATCGCGTCGAGCGTGCGCGGGCCTTGCTCCATGACCACTTGCTCGGGGGCGAAGAACCCGGCGAGCTTCGCGTCGACCTCGATGGCGCGGATGCGGGCCATGAGGCTGGCGTCGGGATTTGTGCCGATTGCGTAGAGTTCCTCGCGCTGTTTGTCCTTGGTGAACAAGAGTTTCTTGGTCACCGGCTTGCGAAGCTCCGCAATTCTTGCAGCAACCATGTCTTTTCTTATGCTTTTGCTCGCGCTGGCCTGCGCTGTTTCGTACGCGCACTTGGGGTACACCTGTAACCATGCTTGCGTCCCGCTCATTCCAGAAGCCACCAATTCCGCAAATCGCTGCTGCCTGACCGTGAGCGGGCGCTGTTTGGTGGGTTTCTTCCCTTGTTTCTTCGGTGTCGGTTTCATGTGCGCGTCGGTGGTCTTCGCTCGTCGGCGTGTCTGCATTGTAATCAGGATGTCACGCTCAAAAAAAAGGGGCGCAGAGGGGCGCGTTTTCTTGGGGTGGAAATCTAATAGTTTTGGGCTGCGTTCCGCTTGGCTGTAGGATGTCGGGATGTTTGTCATTTCCAGATGCAGAATTATGTTGTATCCATGTCAAACTCCTTTACGTTGTCCCTGTCGCCGCGAGGCTTCCTGAGTCCCCAACCCCTACCCGAAAGAAACGCTTCCATGACCGCTCAATCCCTCTTCCCCTTCGATTCTGATGTCGCCGTCCTGCCAGTGGCCGGTCCTCGCGTCCGTACGCGCCATTTTGCCGGGTCTGTGCCGGTGTCGGCTGTGACTGTCCGCGATGGTGTCCGGTGCGGCTACAGCCCGTCTGGGGCGCTCCTGCCAGTGACGCGCACGGTGCGGTTCGACATGGATGGCTCTGGCCACAAATGCAACGCGTCCTGCACCCATGCGCGTGGGCAACATTGCGAGTGCTCCTGTGGTGGGCGGTTCCATGGGATTCACCGCTGAAACTCTCCCGTCTGTAAACCAAACCAAGAAAGAAACGAAACCATGAAAATTGCCGAAGAATACCCTGTCTTTGATGCCGAGTGCCCGCCTGATGTGCAGACGCTCGGGCATGCCTACAATCGCCTGCGGGCGGATGCGTTGGCCATGGAGTGGCAGCGTGCCGATCTGCACCACGCGTTGCATGAGGCGTTGCCAGCGCTCCACGCGAAGTGCTCGTGCTCCCCGGAGGCTACTGATCGTTACAATGCCGCCCGCTCGGCGCTCAAGGGATCGGAGGTGGAGTCATGACTCTCATCACCGGCAACACCTACCCTGTGCGGCTGCAGATCATCGCGCTCGGGGGTCACTGGGACAAATCGAAGCGCGGCTGGCTGGTGCCTGACCACGCGGCTGGGGCCGCTCGGGCGCTGGTTGCGCGCGCCGCCACTGGCTATCGTGAGCCGCTTGGCGTGATGCCGGTGGCTCTGCCGGCTGTGCGTGAACTCGTCGGATCGGGGGTGGCGTTGTGACCGCCATCGAATACCGCGAACACCGCAAGGCGCTGGGACTGACCCAGCAGGGCTTGGCTGACGCGCTCGGGGTGACTCGGGCGACCGTGAACTCCCGCGAGGGCGGGCGGGTGAAGTTGTCACCAGAGATGGTGATGGCGATCAGGTCGCTGTCGAAGCGGAGGGCTAGGAAGTAGAACGCCCGTTTGACGAATCACGCCCACCCTGTTTCCGGGGTGGGCGTCTTTGCGTCCAGGATTCCCGTGGAGGGCTTGGGCGCGATTTTGGGACTACTTGGCGGGCGGGGCGGTGATAAAGCGGCCTGATGCGTCCTGCGCTATGGGAGATAGCGCCTGGCACTTGGCGTAGAACTCTTCGAGGGCGGTGATCGCCTGGCGCATGGCCTGGCGCTTGCGCGGGGCGCGTCCGGTGGCGGCGTAGCTCATCGTCCTGCCCGTGACGTGCCACGTCCAGTGCGGCGGGTGCAGCGTGACCATGGCGTAGAACAGCGTTCATCCGGGTGCCGCAGGATGAACACCGGGCGCTCGCCTGATCCTGGGCGTCCACTGCGGGTTCCCTGATACCATGAGGTGGTCTGAGTGAAGTCCTGTGAGTTCATCGGTTGCCTTTCTTCGCTTGGTCTTGGCACCACTCGCGCCATGCCGGGTTGTTTCTTGCGGTCGCGTCGTCGGGCTGTTCGATAGCGAGGCGGTATTCGCCGTGGACCATCCACTTGCTCCAGCGTTTGCCGTTGGTGCAGCCGTCCACATGCACGGTGCTTGGTGTGTTGGCGGCGCGATAGATGTGGATCGTCTCATCGGGTGCCGGGGTGTCTTCGAGTTGGTCTAGCCCGTCCCATCCCTTGGGTCCGTGGACGATGCGGAGAAAGTAGGCGGCACGGGTGAGCGAGAGGGATTGGCCTTTGGCGGGACCGTTGAGGAAGGTGATCATGGGTTTTCCTCCGCGTAGTTCCTGGCGGCCTGTGAGCGCAGGGCGCGTTCTTCCATCTCCTCGGCCCCGGCTTCCTGGCGGGCGTCCTCGAAGCGTTCGCAGGTCGGGCAGAGGTCGCCCCACGATGGGACTGTGTTCTTGTCGCAGCGGCGGCAGTATTTTGGCTCGTCGATTATTTTTCTTAAAACAACAAAGCTCTCTACGTCTGCACGGGTATGTCCGGTTCGCTTGAGATAGTCCGAGTCTGACTCGCTGACATTGAATCGGATCGTTTCCGGCGGTCCCGTCACCTTGAGGGCGATCCGCTCGGCGGCGTGAAGGTAATCCTGTTGCCAATTCAATTTTAGGCAGTCCACACAGTAGGGATGCTCCCGGGTATGCCTTTCACAGTGCTTGCGGTCCTGGCGTTTCGAGAAGTCGATGGCCGCGCGGTTGGCGGCTTCGACGTGCGGGTTGTAGGGGCGGGGTCTTGGTCCTTTGCTCATGGTTCTTGGTTGGTTTGGGGTGAGGGTTGGCTGATGCCGTTCTTGAATCCGGCCAGCATTGGGCGGGTGACGTGCTCGAAGAAGTAGGCTCTGGACGCGTTCAAATGCCGGCAATCTGTTCTTCCTGTCCTGCCTTTCGCGTAGGGGATGCGGAATCCAAGGCGGCGCTGGTTTGGCTCGCAGACCATCTGGAAGTCCACGCATGAGCACCGGCCTAGTCCGTCGTTGGCGGTGATGTCGCACAAATAGCGCCGCTCGATGTCGCTGTCTGACTCCACCCAATAGCGGAATGGCGCGAGTCCGTCTTCCTCGACGGTCGGTGCGTCGTCGGGTGTCCATAGATCCGTGGGCTTGGATGGGGTTGTCATAGCGGTAGGGATGGTTGGGTGTGTGCGGACTCCAGTTCGTCGGCAATCGTCAAGAGCAAGTCGATTTGCACTTCCGCCGTTTTGCGTCCGTCGCTGGATGGGAATCGAAACAAACGGAGCGAGTCCACCAACAGTTTCCACCTCGGCACCACCGGAGGCTTAGGCTTGCGTTCGCGCTTTTCTTTCTCTGGCGATTCCGCGTTCTTTTGCCTGGGCGTGTAAGGCGGCTGCTTGGCACCGGCGGCGACTTCTTCCTTGGTAACGAGCACGCGTTTCCATCCTATGTGCGCTGGCTTAACCCACTGACCGAGGCTATTGGCACCGCACATGGTTCCCGTTGATCGGCGCTGGCGACCGGCGCGTAGATAGGTGATAGTCTTCATGGTTTCATTTCCTTCCGGCCAAGTATCCTCTCAGGTGGTCCATTACCCATGTCCACCCGCTCGACAGCGTTTTCTTACCATCTGGCGTTTCGGTGGTGATTCGGTCAGATCTGTCGCCAATTCGCACGATCCATCGACGGATCTTGCCAGTCCCGAAATCCGTCCATTGCCAACATCCGAGGGCATCACCTTGCTTGCGCGGTAGATTGTTGATCTCGATCTCCTCTAGTTCTCGTATTCGCTCAGGGTCTGGTTGAGGCCGGTCGCGCCAGCGATCCTTTGCAATCATCCGGCAATGTTCGCGTAATCGCTTGGCCTTTCGTCTGTTGTATCGGCTACGCATCGGAGTCATTCCTTGGCACGGGTGGTATAATAAAACTGTTAGACGGCCAAGACGTAGCGCCACTTGGACACCCTCGGTTTGCGGACGATGACGGCATCCGCTGGCATGTTCCCGCGCCTGCCGTATTTCTGGCCGGTGCGGTCGTCGTAGTAGTCGCATCGTGGTGTTTTGCGTTCATCGTCTGTCCTTCCGTCTGCTTTCCAGTTGGCCGCTTGGTAGATTGTGCCGCGATGACCAGCGGACGGGTCAGCGTAGCTCAGGAGGTATTTCACTTCCCGATGGTTCTGTTTGATGTAGCGGACGCTGCGGCCTATCAGCCACGTCTCGGCATTGCGCGGGATTTCGTCGAGCAGGTAGAGTCTGGCCAGTTCCCACGTCTTGCCACCGTAGCGCGTGTCCGCTTCCCGTGGCGGCATCGAGTAGATGACCATTCCGACAGGCTCTTTCCGCACCGTCATTTTCAGCGCGAGCATCACGATGGCCGGCCGCTTGCCGAGGTAGTGCGCCCGGATGTATTCGTCGAGCGCAGTCACGGAGCACTTTTCGATTGCAGAGCATTGCCGCCATTGAGAGTCGAACGCTTCGCCGGAAAGGCCGTCTAACCACGCGCTGGAGCGAATGAGAGGGAGCGCGGGCACGTCCACGTTGCAATCGAACATCATTTGCACGCTCCCTCTCATCGCTCAGCTTGGTCGTTCGTGGGATTCACTTTCGGGATTTCGGGGTTGATCGAAGACGGGAGAGCACCCCCTCTTGCGTGATTGCAAGGGGGGTGCGGGTGCCGGCTTCCCATTTTTCGATGACCGACTTGGAGACGCCAAGACGAGCGGCCACCCCTGCCTGTGTCAGGCCGAGGCGCTCGCGTTCGGTGCGGATGGTTTCTGAGAAGTTCATGCGCAATAGACATGTTTTGCGGTTTCCTCGAATCCCGACTCTGTGCAGACGCATTTCCCGGTCGCACGATCAACGCACCGGAAAGTCAGGATGTGGTATCCACTTCCATTCGTGTGCTTGAAGCCGATGGCCAGCGGATTGTTGCGATTCGTGAGGACTTCGGCACCGACGTATCTTGAGTTTGCGGCGGTCGTGCAGTTCTCGACGTTGAAGTTTTTCAGCAGCGCCCGGCGGTTTGTGATTTGCAGTTTCATTCGATTGATTTGGTTGGTTGTTTGCGTCGCTCGCGGCGACGGGGAGAGAATCGCACAAAGGGCGAACCAAGCCAACATTTATTTTCGCACAAAGTGAGATTTTTTTCGGGCGTCCCCAAAGACCACGAACAAGACGGTGATCCGAACCGCTGCCAGCGGGGGAGTCTTGGGGTGTGGTGATGTCCTGGGGCGCTGTCATCGGTCGGATACCTCTGCGTTCGACAGATACTTGCGGACATCGCGCAACAGCGGTTCGGGGTCGGTATAGTTATCCCAAAATGCAGGGGATACCATGTCCCTGCGGTTGTGCAGGCGGTCCAACCATTTGACGGCGCGGGTAAGAAGCTCCACTGCTTGTGGGTCGCGAGCGGTTACAAGAACCGTCGAACAATCCGTCGCACCCGATGGGCGTTTCGCTTGCTCTTTTGCTAGGCGCTGGCGTGCGCTGAATGCGTCGTAGTACATTTGGAGTCGGTCTGATGGGTCCATTGGCTTATTCTTTCTCGCCCACGGGTGGACAGTTAGCGTTGGACGGACCGAAATCGGCCCTGAAAAAAAATATGCAGAAATGCGAAAATAATTGTTGACCGTTACGCAGAAAAGCGTAAATTGATCTCGTCAGCGGGCAATGAGGCCCCTGCAAACCACCAAGACCATGACCACCCGCCCCATCACCTCCATCGAATCCGATCTCAAAGCCGCCGCCGCCAAGCGCGCCGCTTTCCGCGCCGTCAACAACGAGTCCCAAGGCGGCTACGTTGACGAGTCCGAGATTGAGCGTCTGAGCGCCGAGTTGGCCTCCGCCCGCGCTGCCGCCAGCCCGTTGGCCACTCGCGAGGGCATCGAATCCGCCCGCGCGTGGGCCAAGGCCCAGGGGTGGACAGCCAAAGATCTTGCCGCCGCCAACACCGCTTGCCTTGCTCGCGGTTACTCTCTCGCCGAGCTGCAAGCCGCGATCAAAACCCTGTAATCTCCAACCCCACACACAACCATGACCATCAAACACATCATAGACACTACCGGCCGGCGCGGCCTCATCACTGAGGATCGCGGCACCGGATTTTTCGCCCGCCCGGAATCCATGGGCGCTGCGGTCGGATTTGCATCCGGCAAGCTCATCACCGCCACGTTTTGGACCCGCATGCCTGACGGCTCGCTGCGCGGCCTTTGGGTGGACTCCAAGCATGGGGATTTTGTCACCGCCAACCTCGCATAAGCCATGAGAGTCACATGCAATCACTCTGCAAGTTCTTACGGCCAACCCGTCATCCTCGGGGATGACGGGAAGGTCATGGACTACGCCCCCGGCATCAAGGCGATCCGCGCCAAGCTCAAATTGAGCACACAACAGCTTGCCGACAAGTGCGGCGTGTCCCGACGCACAGTCGAGGGCTGGGAGTCCGGCCGCATGCCTGAGGCCGCCCCGCTCAACGTCATGTCCACGCTCGTCTAAGACGTCCAACAAGACCCTGGAGCTAACCGCATTCGCGGCGGGCTCCGGGGTTAATTTTGCGTCTGGGGCGCTCATAGCGTCAGTTCGGACGTTTTTTCTTTTGTGGCAGGATGATGGTGATTCCTATGGCTGCGTCGGCAGCCCCGATGGCGCGTTTTCCAGTCCACCCGCACCCGACAAACGCCTTGATCCAGGCGATGTCTTCCAGGTATTGGCGGCTTGGGTTTTTCGGTGGTGAGTAGCTTTTGGGCATGGCAGCGGTTTGGAATTAAGACTCAGAACAAGAAGGTGGATGCGACGGCGAGAGGCTCAGTAGTTACAGCGGCGGTTTCCGCGCCGACGCATCACCATCAGCGTTCGGAAATAAAAATATGGCACGTATCATCACATACATGGAGTCACGGTATTCGACTGTGCAGTTGGATTCAGGAGAAAAGGTCATGCTGTCGGTTACGCAGCAGGGAATCGCTATTTTCAAGATGCGCTTCCTTGGTTTGCTGCCGGGGCATAAGATTGCAGAATGGCTTCCCAACGACCTTGATCGGTTTGTTGAGAAGTTTGGAGGCGATCCCGATGGGAGTCCTTTTCGGCATGCAGTTGGGTTGCTCATGAGTTTTCCCAGCATATTGGAGATTAAGCGATATTTGATGACACCTTAGAGAAACAATCAGAAGGCATATCACACAATGACACCAAACCTTGAAGCGACCCACACATGGTATGAAGCATCAATGATTCTAGGTCAGATTGAGCGCTCGGACCATCCAACTTCATTATTCGCTGATCTGAGAATAATGGATGTTCCACTAGATGGCTCACAATGCACCTGGGAAGCGATCTGTCACGCGCATAGAGAAGAAGTTCATGAAGTAGTTCGGCAATGGTCATCGTCGGGCAAATTACCTCAATGCAGTGAAGAAGCGCTGCTACTTTTGCGAATTCGTGTCGCGACAGCACGCTCTTTCCTGTTAGGTCTAATGGGATGCCATACCACTCTTCCAGGCGGGCTTTTTCCGTTCCCCAAGGGTACCCCGGATAAAGTTGCGCGGATTTTTCTTTCAGATTGGTGGGATTCTTGCGGTTGGGGTTTTGCAGGGAGGGAATTTCAGACGTGGGCAAGGTTGAGTCCCCAATAATTGAAGATTCCGAACAAGGCGTGGCATGCGACCCGCAAAAGCTTGCTTGTTGCGTTTCAATCTCCGGGCTTGGCGCGGGCGCATGCACTTTGACGTTCTCCCAATAGTGTCCGCACGGTTCCCACACGCCGTCGCGTAGGAATCCGTGCCACAGTTCGGTGCCATCCGGTGCCTTCACCAAGATGGATGGATGCACGGTGATCGTCCCGTCGTCCTCTTCCATGACGGCATGAGCGCTGAGGTTTGCAAGGTGTCCGTTGGGAGTCATGCCATACCAGTCGCCGCGTGAGTCGCGTCCATATTCGCCGGGATCGGGTAGCATGCCGTTCGGGTTGTCGAGTCGTAGTCCTTTCATTAGTTCCATCCTTTCGCTTCGAGCAGCCAGAGCGGGATTTCCGCTGTGGCCTTGCCGGTCTTGATGTTCCGCTGTTGGAAGGTGACTTCCGATTTCGGGAACCATCTCTCAAGTTCGCCATCGCTTAAACGATAGGCTTTCTCCGTCTCTCCTATGATGGTGACGTTGACTGTTTCTGTTTCGGGGTCGCTCATGATTTGATCTCTGTTGGGTAACAATCGCAGATGGATTTCAGCCACCGGGATTCGCGTTGCATATATTCCGATCCATGCCGTCGAGCGTCGGCTTCGGTTCCTTCGGTCCTGAAGGTAATTCTTGTTGGGTGGCACATCCCGTCGTGCGTCTCAAACAGAAGTGTCCAGTACCGCGTCATAACGGGAGAACAAGGCATGGCACCGCAACCGCTATTCGCGGCTGCGTCAGGGGTTTTAACGGTCGGGTCGGGGGCGCTCATAGCGGTGGGTGCATTTAGACGTTCGGCCAATGCTTGATCGACAGATTCGGGGACCATGTGGCCCGTCCTGTATCGGCTCGGAACGTGAATGTCCGGCATTCTTCGTTTCTGGCGGTGACGATATTTCCTGCGATGTCCAACACTTCCAGCGGGAATATCTGGTATCCGGCAGCGTGGTTCTGGTAGTACACGCTTTCCCCGACCTCGAAAGGCCGAACAAGGCGTCCCAGCCGACCCGCACCAGCGTTCTTGTTAGTTCGTGCTTTCATGCTATTGGGGCGCTGGTGTGGTCGGCTGGACATCGGCGTTCGGCAGAGAAATTATTTTCGGTTCCATGGTTCAAGGTAGGGAAGGCCGACGAATGCGAAGACGGATTCCTCGCTGTCCATCGGCGTGATGCGGCCATCGGCAAGGCAGGTATATCCGGCACCATAGGGATTCCAGCGGTAGCCTTTGTGCTGCGCCTCGTGGGCGATCCGCGTATTGCTATCGGCTGGGCCGGTGCGGCAGACCAGATAGTTCCACCATGATTCGGGCATCGTGCGGAATAGATCGACGGGCATGCCGGAGCGGTGAAGCGCCAGCTTGTTTTTGTCTCCCCATGCCGTGCCACCGACTTTCGACGGGCGCTTCATCACCGTCCCGTCTTCCAGCATCCTCGCAATCTCCTCTTCCGCCAGGCTGACCGAGACGGAGGAGAACATGTCGAATGGGCGGGATTCCATGCGCGAGACGTAGAGGATTTCCACGTCACCAATGTCGGATTTCCGGCGGCGAAGACTGCCCGCCACGATCAGCTTTTCGCAGCACGGTTTGAGTCGGTCGCAGAGTTCTTTGGCAACTTCCAATCCGGCGGATCGCGGCCAGCGAACTTTTCCAGCCGAACAAGTCGGCGCACGCGACGGGGCATTGGTTCTAGTTTCGTTGCTCATAGGATTGGAGATGCGTTATCGCTTCAGTTGTGGTTCCTGCCGCCCCGACGCGTGGCCTTGGACGTTCATATTTTCATTCTTTCCATCCACGCGAAGAACCGCTGGAGCAGGGTTTGTTTGGTGGCTACTGGTTCGTGCTGGGTCAGCGACTCACTGAGGCACTTGAGTTCCGCTTGGTGGGTTGTTTCCAGTTCCGAGTCCTGCGGCTGACTGGTGATCCAGTTGATCTGGCGGGCGTAGGTGATCTGCTTCACGCGCTCGAGGATTGCTTGGTGTGCGGGTGTGATTTCAGTCGTCATCGCGGGATAGAAAGGATCGTTGTTTTGGCATGTTCTGTTCTGCGGCCGGCGACCCGCTTTCAAACCGCATGAGTTCCTTGCAGAATGTCAGGTGCGCGGATCCGGTCGGGCCATTGCGGTTCTTGGCTATGATGAGTTCCGCGCTGGCGTCGTCCGTAGCGGATGCCTCGTCGTCGGCGTAATAGCTGGCCCGGTAGAGTAGGCTGACCATGTCGGCGTCCTGCTCGATGCTCCCGCTCTCGCGTAGGTCGGCCAGCCTGGGCTTGCCGTAGTTCTTGCCGGTGCGCTGCTCGGGGCCGCGGTTGAGTTGCGCCAGCAGGATGATCGGGATGCCGAGTTCTTTGGCCAGAGCCTTGATGCCGCTGCTGATTTCCGCCACTTCGCGTTCACGGCTGCCGGTGGCCTGTTTGCTGGTCGAGTGCAGGAGTTGCAGGTAGTCGATGGCGATCAGCTTTAGTTTGGCCTCCTTGTGCTTCCTGCGGGCGATGGCGCGGAGTTGGCCGATGGTGAGGTCGGGTTGGTCGTTGATATGCAGCAGGGATGTGGCGACGTCCATGGCGGCGCGGTGGAATCGTTGTAGGTCGCCTTTGTTCGGATTCCAACCGCTGACCACTTCGGCGCTGTTGATCCTGGCGCGGCTGAAAATCAGGCGGTCGATCAGTTGGGTGCGGGTCATTTCGAGGCTGAACACCAGTGTTGGGTTCTGGCAGTCGAGGCAGACTCGCTCGGCGATGTTCATCATGAGGCTCGTCTTTCCGATAGATGGTCTGGCGGCGATGATGAATACCTCGCCGGGTTTTAACGTCACGCCGAGGCGGTCGAGGGTGTCGTAGCCGGTGCTGATGCCGAACACTTCCTGCTCTCCGCGCATCTTGGCCTGCACCATGTCGCAGACGACTTCCACAGTGGTCTTGACCGCCACGTCGGTTCCTGTCTCGCGGGTGTTGCGAATCGCCATAAATCGCTCCTCGGTGCTGTCGAGTAGTTCGTCCACTTCGTCGGGCGCGTCGTAGGCGGCCGCGATGGACTCGGTGGCGTTTTGGATGATCGAGCGCAGGACGAACTTGTCCTGCACGATCTTGGCGTGGTGCCGGAAGTGGCCGGCGCTTGGCGCGTAGGTGTAGATGTCGGTGAGAGCCGCTGGTCCGCCGATCCGGTCGAGCAGGCCGGTGTCGAGCAGCTTCTGCACCAGGCTGACAAGTTCGATCTCGGTGCCCTGGTTTTCGAGGTCCACAAGAGTGGCGAATAGGGTTGCGTGGCTGGGCATGTAAAAATGGCTGGCAGTCAGGCCGATTTCGACGGCGGCACCGATCCATTGTTGGGGCTCCTGCAGCATGCTGCTCAGGATGGATTTTTCCGGGCCGATGGCGTGCGGCAGGGCGCGTGTCACGTCCTCGGTGTAGCTTGGGGTCGGTGCTGGTGCCGCCTGCAGTCGTGGTGCCTGGGTTGGCATCGGGTCGTCGGCGAATTCGTCGAGGGGGTGCATCAGGCTGGGTTCTGGTGGGGTGTGGCGCGGAAGCTGGGCCAGTCGCAGAGGATTGATCCACCGTTTTCCTGCATCCGGCTGGCGATCGATGGTGAGACGGCTGCAGCGAATTCGCGGCTGGTGGCGTAGTTGGCGATGAGGATGGTTGGCCGGTTATGCTGGTATCGCATGTCGATGATGGCGGCCAGCTTCTGGTCTTCGAAGGTCGATTCGCCTCGCTCTTGGATTTCGTCGATCACTAGCAGGGCGGCATCCTTCCAGCTTTCCATCAGGTCGAGTTCGCTGGTCGGGCAGTCGTTGCGGTAGGTGTTGCGGATTTGGAGGAAGATCATCATCGCGGTGCTGTAGATCGCCGGCCTGGCGTTGATCGGGGTGCCGTCAGCGTATTTTTGCGGGAACCACGGGTCGGGGTAGTTTTCGCAGCGGTTGGCCATGTCCCTCGCCATGTAGGTTTTGCCGGTGCCGCGGTTGCCGTAGAGGGCGATCAATCCGCCTTTCTTGAGGGCTTTGTAGACGCGTGCGGCGGCGGCGGTCCACGGGTGGTCTTTGTCCTCCTGTGGCTGCAATTCCGCGTAGCGCGTTGGGAATCCTTGGATGGGTGTCTTGGGGTGGTTCATAGGGCTGGCATGTCGATGGTTTCTTGCATTCCTGAGAATCGTTTGGCGGGCTTTCCGTTGGCAGCGATGGGCTGTTTGGATTTGGCGCAGCCTTCGCGGACCCATGAGGTGGCGCTGGCCATGTCGGATTGCCACGAGGTGATCTTGCGGGCAGCACCGCCTCCCGATGTTCCGGTCGTCCATCCAGTCTTGTTTCTGGCGTGCCACCAGAATTCTGCTTCGGAGTCGGTGAGTCCGCAGGTGCCAGCGTGGCTTTTGGCCTGCTTGATGGTGCAGAGTGGTTTGGGTTGTTCGGGGGCGTCGGCGAATTCGTCGTGGGGTGGGGTTGTTTTCGCGTGCGCGGAATCACCAGAATCCGTTTCCTTTTCCGTACTCTTTTCCTTTTCCTCTTCCTGTAGGCTTTGAAAGCCTTTCCGATACCCTTTCAAATCCTTTTTAGTTCTCGCTCTCAAAGTGTCTTGGACTGCCTTTAAGTCGAGCCCTTCCGCGCCACAGAATTCATCGAGATCCATGTCTCTTTTTCTACCGTTTACCTTGGCGTCAACAACCACCAGATTTGTTGGTTCCGCAAGTCCTCCTTTGATTCTTGGAACTATGTGATCCACAACGACTTCCCATGGGTCCAATTGTTTTCCGGTATAGGCGCAAATTGGACCGTCCCGCTCGATGATTTTCTCTCGTAGATAGACAGGAACGATCTCCGTAAATGTTTCATTTTGGATTGTGGCGGCGGCTGAGAGACCGTGTCGTTCAAGGGCCGCAAAAACTGGAGCGTGCGGTTTGCAGTCCTTTGAAAGCTTCCCGTACTGAAACAACACAAATTTCACAATCACCCATTTGGTGTCTGAAATCTTTCTTACCCTTTCGCCAATTTCTGAAAGGTTATCAATGCCTATGGGTGATCCGGTTTGGAAGGATGCTAGATCGAAGTCAGGTTCGATGACTCCCGCGTGGTCGCATTTATCAAGCATCCAATACCAGAGAAGTTTGGTGGCCGGTGTAAGTTTTCTGAACCACACGTCGTCCCACTTGCCAGTTTCTGTGAATCTTTTCATTTATCTGCTGATTCGAGGTTCGCCCCGGCGGCACAACATCTAAGCCGAACCCCCTCGGGGTTCCTGTCGCGCCGACCGGGGCGCATTGTTGGTCGAATCGTTTTCATTCCGGGCTTAGTCGGACGCGTCACATCGTGTGACGGGAAGACAATGGCAGGTTTCTGCGCCGTTGGCAACGGGCGCAGAGGTGGGTGTAATTTGGCTGTCGAAGTGGCGGCCGCAGCCACCGTGCCGGTTGTCGCAGCAGTGCCCCAGGAGGTGCGTTCCGTCAGCGGCCCAGCCGCGTGTCCACGTGATGATCACATCGCCCCCGCAGTGCGGGCATACTGTCTCACTGCCACCGCCCGCGGCGCTTACGTCAACCAGCCCCGGTGAGGGTAGCTGCGTCTCGGGCGGTGGCGCGACCTGCCCGCTCTCGCGGGAGTTCCGGCACTCGCCGGCGGCCTGGGGAAGTTTGGAAAGGCTGGCGAGGTAGCCTTTTAGGTGCGGTTTGAACCACTCGCTCACGTCGAGCACCTCGGCGAAGAACATCTGGTCCATCTTCACCCGGCCTTGGATCTTGAGGTGACACCGCTGGCACAGTGCAGCCAAATTCCAATCGGCCAGGTTGTGCTTGTGGCCGTCAAGGTGGTGTACCGTCAGGACATGACCGCTCGGCAGGTCGTTGGCGTGCTGGCATCGCTCACAGCGCCATCCTGCGGCTGCCTTGATGCGTTCGGCTGTGGCCGGCCACTCGGGTGGGTAGGCGTCGAGCTTGCGCTTCTTGCGCCGCCCGTACGGGTTGCGGAGGTGCCACTGGTCGGGCGACATTGGCGGGGAGTGTTTCATGGTTGATTTTCCTCGGGTGTCGAACAGGTCGCCGATCCCAACGCTTCGCGTGGGATGGCTTGGCTGTTCTGAGGATCAAAGAAAGGCAACCCGTCCTCGGACGTCCAAAGCATCATGCTCTGGCAGTCGCCTCTAAAATAGTCCGGCGCGTTGGTCGATAGCCACCATTGCCACATGTCATCACCAGTCTTGAACTTGGCATGATACCGTGGCTTTCCGTCGCGCCTCGGAACGTCTTTGAACGCATCCCAATTCTTGATTATCGCTCGCTTCCAATTTTCGCGGTATCTCGGCCAGCGTTCAAACTCCTTTGCTTGGCTTTGCGGATTGAGCGGGCATCCCACGCATCCCAACCTTGTCCATCCCTCGTCATAGAGTGAGCAGTATGGGACATTTTCCGACCGGATAAACTCCCACACATGGGCGTCAGACCAGTGAACGATGGGGCAAATTGCCGTGTTCTTGTAAGCGTCCATGCTGATCTCTGACCACCTCCTTGACCTTGCTGCGCTTTCCGCTCCGCGCACTCCGAAAATCTTCATCCTGCTATCGCCGCCCTGTTCTTTGTATTCGTCGCAGCACCACCTCATTGACCTTGTGGGCGGTAGTCCGTTTTTGGTTGCGACCCGCGCCATCATGCTTCCGTGCTTTGGCTGGTTCCACCGAACATCGGCATGGTGTGACTTGATGAATTTCACCAGTTCGGGCGGGTCAATCGTCGTATTGTTATACCACGCATCGAATTTCACAGTCGCCATCTCGGCCAGGCGTTTGATTACTACTGAGTCTTTCCCCCCGCTGAACGCTAGATAATACCCATCGTCAGGTTCATTTTCGCGGAGCAAGATCAACGCTCGATCGATCCTCTCTTGCGGTGTCATCAGATCCACAAATTCGCTGTGGGTTGGTTCGTATCCTGGAAGTAGTTGTTGCATAGTGATTCAAAAATTAAGACTCAGAACAAGAAGGTGGATGCGACGGCTACCGCCGCGCATCACCATTGGCGTTCTCGAATGCCTTCCTGCGGGCCGTGAAGGAGCCGATGCTGGTGGTGGCCTCCTGGTGGCTCACCGCGACCTCGCTGGCGTCCACGAAGCGGCTGGGACGGAATCCTGGTTCTATTCCGTGTTGGTTGGGAGGTGTGTGGATCTCGTCGAGCAGGATGGCGACCGTGCGCTGGAGGTTCAATTCCTGGCCGGCGACCACGTCACGGACGGTGTAGCGGTGGCCTTTGCGCGGAAGGGTCGGGAAGATGGCTTTGCAGCAGTTGGGGAAACGGTCGTCACAACAAACCACGCGTGATCCTATATCGAACATTGGCGTTTTTTCTGGTTAGGTTTTGAAAGGGCGCGTTCCTGACTCCACCCAGCAGCAAACCTGTCAGTTAAGCCTTTACGACTCATGTTAAGCTCCCTTGCCCATTGAGTTAGGTTCATGGATTTGTTTCGGTGTGTCATCATGTTTTGGCGTCTCGAGTTATTGTTTTGTTCTCTACGTGTGGCCCAGCGGCAGTTGTCTGGTGAGTAACCGAGATCGTTGTCAATTCTGTCTATGGTATGTTGTGGGCTGGGTCTTGGACCCATGCCAGATATGAAGTTGTCGTAAGAGCAAAACCATCTATCGCATACAGTGATCCCTCTTCCACCGTAGTTCTCATACCCTTTTCGTTTGTCGTTATAGCAGCGGGTTTTCATGCCGGACCAAATGAAGTATTCTTTTTGGTTTCGTGCGTTTTTAATGGTTGTACAGGTTCCTTTTTTTGCCTTCGTCATCATATCGCAAAAAACCCCCAGCGCTTCCCATCCGTGAAACTCCCGAACATGCACGGGCGGATGAAAAGCGCAGGAGGCTGTTTGTGGTAGTTTCATGTTTTGGGAGGTGCTGGCCGGTTTCAAGCGGGGTGTCCAGACGGTTGGAGAATGTCGGAATTTGTTGGCGAGTCCAGAACTATTTTTCATGGGGCTGGAAAATCTTCGTATTGAGGGAATAGCTCCCATGCGTCATGCTCGGTCAGCGGTGCGGGCACCGGCGTGTCCTGCAGGGTCGCAGGCCGGTTGCACGGGTGGGTCGGCATCAGGAACGCCATGAGGTTTGGGAGCGGCTTCCGGCAGCCTTTAGGCACGTTCCACGGGACGATGGTGCCGATGGTTGTTGCCTCGCTTCGGCTCAGGGTGCGGGCTTCACGGTTGGTGTACGCCATCCAGAACTGCATCTGCTCGTCCACAGGGACAGCCACGGTCATGCCTGGGTCTGTGCCGGTGGTTTTGAGGTAGCGCTCGGCGAAGTGGATGACGAGGAATGCGAGCGCACCGAATCTGGCGCGGGTGGCCATGTGGCGGTATTGCCGGTCGCGGAAGTGGTCGTCTGCCAGTGGGAATGCCGATCCCTGGCAGCACTTGGCCTCGATGATGATTTGGCGGCCGCCTGGAAGGCATCCCTCAAAATCTGGAAGTGATGGCACCAGAATCGTTTTCCCCCCGAATGTCACACCCTGCACGCCATAGCGCGACATGGTGAGACGTCCAGCCGATTCCTCTCGTTTGGCTGCTTCCAATAGAAGCGCCTCAAGTTCCTTTCCTTTGAGGGATGCCGGGATCATGGCGTTAGCCTCCGAATCCAAGGTTTGCCTGGCCGATGTCAGCGGTGGCCTGCAACGTCTTCTTGGCGTCCTCGAAGCTGAACAACGACTGCGAGCGTTTCCCGTCCGCGTAAGCCTCGGCTTCTTGGATGGCCTTAAGGATTGCCTTCTGGTGTTTCGGTTCGACTTGGACCTCGCCACTCTCGCCATCGGCTGGTTTATCAACCTGGACGAACGGTGTGTCGATCCGGTGCAGCAGGTCAGTGCGGCTGTCGAGTTGTTTGGTCAGGCGAAGCTTGACGCTCCGGGTGCCATGCTTGGTGCGGCTGATGGTCAGCTTCTCGACCGTCACGCCATGCTGCCACTGGTCCTCGGTTTCGAGGATATTGGTGGCAACTGGCCGCAGCGCGTCGAACGCTTTTGTGAAGCTGGCGAGCGGCTCAGCCTTGGCGGTCGTGGTTCTGACTTCGCTGTCGATTTCAGGGTCGGTGTTGCCGGCGTTGATCTCGGTGACGAATGTGATGGCCTTGCGGCCGATGGTGATGCTTTTTAGTTCAGGCATGGTGGTTGGTTTTCTGATTGTGGTTGTTGGTTGTTAGGAGAGCGTGATGATGTTGTATCCCAGCCTGGTGATGGTCTTGTGAGCCTTTGCCGTCAGGATGCCGTCGTGCTTGTGGCTGGGCTTGCTGATGATGAGCGCGAGGTCGGCCAGAAGGTCGGTGGCGCGTCCATAGGCGAGTGCCATGCGCTTTGTCGGCAACGTGGATGGCTGTTTGGCCGCGCCGACGTATTGAATGTACTTGTGGCCGTCTCGTTGAATTTGAACACGATAGCCTCTAAATGAGGGCGCGTCGAACTTGGTGATGTGGGTTGGGACTCGGGTTGCTTTCTTTTTCGTTTTCATGGTTTGGTTTCTCGTTGGGAGATGGGTGTTGGTTAGTCTTATTGAAATATACCGTCGAACAATTGCATGATTGGCGAGCTTGGGTGCCGCAGCCTGCGCAGCGCTCTATCTTGTATTTGCCTGATGCTCTCTCTGGTCTTCCGCATTGCTTTTCCCGTATCTTCCAGTGTGTATTTATGAAAGAATCGGTAACGGAGAACTTTTTTTTCATTTTCCTTGAGGCGGGATATCGAGTCTTGCAGGGCTGCTGCTATTTCATCGTTGGTGAGTATGTCGAATGGTGACAGGTTGCTTGACAACGTCTTTATCATGAACGCTTCTTCCTCGCTGATTTGGATTGGCGCGATTTCCTCGTCTCCAAGCGCTCCCTGGCTGCGTAGATATTGGCGAAGCAGGGTCGCGTGTCTTTTGTTACGTGGTTTTTTCTCCTGAACGAACGCGGATATCTCGGTTTCGTTTATTCCGAGGATTTTCGCCAAGTCTTTTTGACTCATTCCTAGTGAGTATACAGCCTTGGCGCTTAAGTTGTCGTGGCGAATTTTTGGAGTTGTACTGGATTTTCGCCTTGCATTGCGCCTTTTTCTGAGACGTTCCTTGTATAATATGCCTTTTTCGGACTTGAGGTACGCCTTTCTCTTCTCGATGATTCTGGCCTTTTGTTCCGGGGTGAGTGGATGTGCGTTGCGCCATCTTTTGGTATACTCCGGGTTCGCCTTGCCATTAATTATGGCGGGCACACCGATGATGGACGGGATGGACATCCTTGGTATGCCGAGCAATTGCCTTTTCCGCTGAACATATCCCGCGGACGTTCCGATCTCCTTCGCAATAGTCCCGTCCGTCACCTTTCCAAGGCGTGCGATTATATCGTCGGACCATTGTATTCTGTGAGCCATGACGGTTGGGAGAGTGGTGCGCGTTACCGCAGGAGGATCGGGATTTGCTTGATGCGGTAGCGGCGTTTCTTGTGGTCCTCGCGCCGCTGCCACTTGCGGTCGTGTTGATCTTCCATAAGCTGTTGGTGACGCTTGTGGCGCAGTTCGAGGTCGGTCAGTTGGGATTCGATGTCTTGCATTTGGTGTTGGTTGTTGGTTTGGTTGGGGATGATCTTCATGGGGTTACTTCTTCCCGTATGCCGCCTGCCAGAGCGAGGCGAGTTTGGCTTTGATCCGGTCACGTTCTTGCACCATCGCGTGCAGGCCGCGCAGCAAGTCCTCGGTGAATGCATCGCGTCGAACGGTGATCAGCAGCGGCGCTTCGCCTGGGCAGTAGCTCAGGTAGTCCCATCGGTTGAGGCCGGTAATAGCCATGCTTCCGTGGACTTGGTATTTGTGTTCGTCGGGCAACGCGCCGTCGAGCAGGCGGCGTAGGTGGGTTGTTGGCATCGGGCATTTGATTTCGATTCCGTGCGACCACGGGTGCTCATTGTCGCCTACCAGCATCCCGTCAGGGCTGCATCCGATGTTCCCGGCGTCGTCGGTGATGAAGCCGATCTTGGTTACAATCTGGCCGGAGTGTTGCTCATACCATTCCCGCGCCTCCGGTTCCAGCGCGTTGCCACGCTGCACGGCGATGTTGTAGCTCATGGCCTTTTCTTCCTTGTCCTCTTCTTGGATTTCCCACGCATCTTTCACCTGGGTGTCGCGGATCTTTTGGAGGATGTATTTCAGCCGGGCAGTGTCGGCGGTCTTTCCGCTTCCAGTGATGTACGGGCCATACTCGGATGCGCTGAACACGCCAGCGCGAGCGGAGAACCATTCAGGTGTGTTTTGGTTGCAGTCGATGATTCTCATCACTCGTTCCCTCCTTCCTGCCCTTCGCCGTCCATCGGGTAGTCCGCGCCGGCATCGTCGTCGTCGGTCTTGGTTTCGGTCTTGGCGGGTTGGCCGGAGAACAGGGTGTCGCGCACCTGCCACATCTCGACCATCTCCGCGTCGGTCATGTCGCTGGTGCTGGACAGGCGGGGAGTGGCTTCGTTCCGGCACCGGTCGTCTGCCGCTTTCATGAATCCGGCGGATCGGGCGAGGGTGACCGCGTAGGGGGCCGTGATGCCGGCCGCCTTAAACGCTGCCTTCAGGTCGTCGACCATCTGCTTGCGTGGGGGTGTTTGAGGCTCTGGTGCGGCGGTTGGCGCGTCCTGGGCGGATTCCGGCTGCTTGGTGCCACGCGGCTTGTGGGCGGCCTTCTCGGGCGCGTCAGCGGCTTGCTGGCCGGGTTGCCCGGTGGCGGGTTGGTCGGTGTAGGGGTTTTCTTCCACCACGCGGCCAGTCGTCTCGCGCATGCCTCCGCTGCGGGCAATGTCTGCGGCCTCGTCCTCGTCATAGACGCCTGAGAATCCGAATGCGTAGCGAGCGCACTGAATGAGTGCCTTGTGTCGAAGCATCCGGTGTTCCATCTTCCATGGGTCGGTGTTGCGGCGGCACTCATTGAGGTATTCCTTCACCACGACCGGGCGGGCGCGATCCTTGCGGTAGATCGAGCAGGTGATAGCGACGAGGTTGCGCTTGTCGTCGTGCTCGTCGGCGAACTCTAGCCCGTCCATCTGCGGGTGGTTGTTGGCCATGGTGATCCAGCCGTCAACGCTGACGACCGGGACGATTCCGCCTCCCTTGGCCGGGAATGCGTAGATGTGTTTGATGAACGGGTTGAGGCCGTATTCGTTAGCGACGATGCCAAAGGCCATTAGTTCGGAGTCGGTGCAGCCTTTGCAGACTGTTTCCTTGAGGCTCTTGAGTAGTTGGTCGGGTTCGACGTTGAGTCGGTTCGCCATCGTGATTAGGGCGCTGCGGCGGGCAGGTTGGGATAGTTGCGTGTTCATATTGTTGCTTTCTGGTTGGGGTTAGTGGGTTACCGGACGACCGGCTTGCGGAAGATGTTCAGGCCGGGGATCGCGGGCAATTCTTCGCCGACCGTCAGCCGCTCGATAGCGGCTAGGATTTCCATGCGGCGCACGCTCATAGACACCATTTGCGCGTCCCAATGGTAGAGCGCGTCGAGGTCGGTGACCGTGAAGTCTGTCACCATCTTGGCACCCTTGACCTTTTCCGGCACCATGACCGGTGCGGCGGTGGCGGCCAGCGATGCTTCGCACACGGCGGCGGCGCGGGCGGCATCTTCTTGGCGCTGCCTATCGGCGGCCATCTGTGCCAGCCTGGCTGTTTCGGCGGCGGCTTCCGCTGCCTTGGCTGCGGCGGCTTCCTCCTCGGGCGTGGTGGCGTTCCATTCCGCTTCCTCGGCAGCGTGGCGGGCGGCTTCGGCGGCCTGCTCCGCTTCCTGGCGCTGGCGCTCGACCTCGCGGGCGGCTTGCTGGCGCAGTGCTTCTTGGCTCTCCTCCTCCCGGCGCTTGGCTTCCATCTCGCGCAGGACTCGCTGGCGCTCGGCTTCGACCTTGGCGGCGTAGTCCTCCATCAGCTTCCTAACTCGGGCCTCGGCCAGCAGGATGTCGGCGACGAAGTCAGCGGCCTTGCTGTCGATGTCGCGTCCGACTTGTAGGACTGGCTTCTTGACCTCGGTGCGGGATTTCTCGACGAGGATTCGCATGCTGGACAGTTGGTCGAGTTGGATGCGGGCTGCGGCGCAGGCGGTCGGGTCGTTGACCTCGAAGATGAGCGCCGCTTCCTTGAGGATGCGGAGCTTGGTGGTTTCGGCTGACGGGTCGATTTCGATGCCGTATCCGGCACCTTTCAGGATTAATGCGGTTGTTTCTTTCATGGTGTTGGTTGGGGGTTGTGGAGAGAGTCAGAGTTTGTTGATGGCCTTGATGACGGCGGCGAGGTCGAGGTCTTCGACTTCCTGTTGTAAAACCTGCGTGCTGACGCTTTCCAGCGCTTCGTAGTTGGGCGCGTACCCGCGCACTTCACGCAGCGGATTCTCGTTCAAAAAATTGACGGATGTGCCGTAGATTTCGTCGCTTGCTTTGCTCAATTCTTTCTGCGTCCACGGCACCTTGTCGATGACGGTGTATTCTCCGCGCTTGGTGGTTTTTTTGGTGTCGATTCTGGTGATGATGATTTGGTATTTCATGGCGGTTGCTTTCGGTAGGTTCGGTTTCAGAGTCTCGGGCCGTTCTGGCTATTGCGGATCCAGCGTTCGATGTTGGCTCGCAAGTCCGCGTTGGCGCGTTTGATGAGGTGGCGGAACTGCCAGCGGGCGGTGCCGTAGCCGAGGGCAGTGCCAACCATGGCGGCGCTGATGATGTAGGGCATGGGGTCTGTGGTCATGGGGTGGGGGTTGGTTGCGTTATGCGTGAGATTGCGCGGGTGAATGCTGCAGCCAATTCGGTGCAGAGTCGGTGCTGTGCCCGCTTTTTCCCGTGGATGGCCATTGGAGCGTCGAGCGGGATTCCTTGCTTTGCTCTGTACCGGTTGCGGGTGTAGTCGGCGCAGAGGGCGCGGCACCTTTTGCAGTGGTTCTTTGATTTCGGGTGCTGTGGCTGGCCGCACCGGATGCAGAGGCCTTGCGCTTTCCTGCGGGCCTGGCATGCGATGGCGCTTTTGCTGGTGGCTGCACTCATGGTTTGGGTGGCGGGGGTTGAGGATCGGTGAAAAGCGGGATTGTCGGCAGCCACACGCTCAGGCGGCGCTTGTCGTGTGCGAGGATCGGTCGCTTGCCGCGGGCGATGTGCTGGCGCATGCATATGACGGCTTCCGGGTCATCATGATTGAAGTAGGCGATACAATCCCATCCGAGCGGAATCTCGGACCACGGTATGGAGTTGAACTCGGCATGGGTCATTCTTGGGGTTGGCGGTCGAGGCCGCGGCGGCGGATTTCGCGCAGGATTGCCAGCAGTCGCTTCGCTTCCCACGAATTAGGCCAGCCGGCGCGTTCGTGGTTGCGGAGTTGCTGGGCGGCATCCAGCAGGGCTTCGTCGCTGTAGGTGGCTATGGAGGCCTCGGCGCTCATGATCGGCATGGGTGGAAGTTGGCCGGCGGCGCTTTGGTGGGCGCCGCCGGCCTGGGTGTTCAGCAGCGGCCTTTCATCGGCGGTCCCATGGGTGGCATTCCTTTGGGCATCGGCGGCATCGCTTTCGCGGGTGCTTTCGGTGCCATCGGGGGTGCCTTCATGGGCGGTGCCTTCGGTGCTGGCGCTTTCTTTTTAGCGGGCATGTTGGGGTGTGGTTCGGTTTGGCTGCGGCGCGGCCACTTGGCTTTCCGCGAGAGTGGGATTCCGACCCTGAGTCTCATTGTTAGCTTGATTCCCCCATGGATCAGTGGAGTGCGTTTTGACCGGAGACCTCACCCCCGGCTCAGGATCGGAAAGTATTCGCCCCTCGTTCCACGCCTGCGCGGCGTCGGCCTCGTTGAAGTGCCAGCGGGTCATGTCCCATGATGGGCAGTCGAACCGGGCCGAGCATTCGGCCAGGCAGTATGGGGCACCGGCCAATGGGTGAAACGTAATGATCGCCGGGGCACCGCAGGTGCGACAGGGAAAAAGGTGAAGGATTCGGCTCATCGTGGGGGATGTTGCGGCTTGCGAGCGAATAATGGTTATTTTCCGTCCCGTGTCCACATTTATTTTTCAATTTGCCGAAAATAATTCTTGTAGGGGCTGAATCGGTGGTTATAGTGCCCGCATGGTCCGCTTTGAAGAAATGACACCGCGATTGAAGGCGCTAGGGCTGAAACCCGCCTGGCTTGCCAAGGAGTCAGGGCGGGCCTTGCAGTCGATTTACTGTGCCCTGGCACCGAATGCGGCGGCGCGGTATCGCTCTGAGTTCCTGCAGCGTGCGCTGTCGGAGGCTATCGAGCGCGAGGAATCGGCGCGAGCGGTCGGTGCGTCAGCCGGTCGTGAGATCGTCCTGACTGGCAATGCCTTCACAGTGTCGCGTTCTGGTGACGGATTGCGGATCTCGGTTTTGGATTCTTCGAACGCCGATGTGCTGGCACTGGCGGATGTTGAATGGAGGTTGAAATGAAACTGAGAAGCTCGCGCCGGTTGTCCAGCCACGTCTTGTTCGACCTCTTCATTTTAGTGGACCTTGCTGTAATGAATAGGAACGGTAAATCGAATGCGGTTGGTATGCGAGGACTTTCTAGAGGCTTCACCTCCGGCACCGGCTCCTATCGCCGCCCACCCTACTTTGATCTTTCCGTTCCCTTTGGAAGACGCGGAAACCTCAATGTTAAACTCAACCAGATACGCAAGCCATCCTTGGCTGTCTTCGGCAACAGCAACTGTTCCGCTTGGGTGTTTAGTGCTAATGCCAACTTGGCTTCCGAACTTCTCCTTGGCCTTTGCCACGCCGCCAAGGATCTGTGTCAATGTGGTCTCAACAAAATAATCTAATTCCATGACTATACAATTGTTTGTGTTTTCTGTTCTGAATCAAATTCGCAAGGGATGCGAAGATGCGGGATGTGACATTCCTGATATTGTTTCCTTTGATATTGGGATTGTTGCAAATCGTGAATTCTTCGGGATTTCCAATTGCGGCGATCAACGGTTAAAATTTGTGGTTCCTTTTCTGCCGAACGCTCATGTGGACTCGACCAAACCAGCGCCATGAAAGCCCCGACTTCCAAAACTGACACGCCCGCTGGTGCGGGTCGAGTCCCACGCCTGGTTCTGCTTGGCCCGGCCACTCATCGGGCCAGCAAAGCAACATGGACCCCCAGCGGAGGAATGCGCTACAAAAAGGAACGGCGCAACGTCGAGGTGTTAGCCGTCGCGGGGATATGGGCCATGATCCGCCGGGGAAAATGCGCTCCCTATGTCTGCCACGTCGATGAATTGTATCAGCAGAACGCCGCTGTGGAGGCGCGCCGCGAAAGTAGCCCGGATTAACTGTGGGGTTTCTCGGCGTCGCTCTCCCACGGCTTGTTCGTTGTCTTGATTTTGAGGGCGCGACCTGCCCTAGAGTGGTCACTGGCTGCTAGCTATCGGAAACATGAAAACTATATTAGAGGCGGGAACGCTGATCAAACTTAGCGGAATTCCCGTGAGTTTGTGTTCTCAAGTAGAGGTCGAAATATCGGAAGGAAATGCCGGCCTGATATGGGGCGGATCAAGGAAGATCGCCTGTTCCGGCAGGAGCCTTGCGGGAGGCCCACTCGGTTATCTCCGCGATAAAAAGCCCGTCGTCATCGTCAATGAACTTCTTGAAGTAATCTCTAAGTTCTTTGGTGTTAGTATTGATTCGCTCAAAGCGCCAATCAGACTCCAAGATGCGGGTGGCATTAAACTTGGTGAGTTCATCGTAGAGCGTCTTGTAGTCGCGCTACTCATTGGCTGCATTATTACCCCAATAGCGTGGTTCGATGGACATGCCAAATCGGCTTGGCTAAAGCAAACTCGCGGGATCGATATTCCGTGGACTCAAGCCACATTCCTAGACGTCAAGATCAACGACACGGATGCTAATGTCCGCATGAAGTAATTGGCCGAACAGTGTTATTGAACGATCCGTGCCAAGGTAGCAGGTCATGCATATCTCTTATAACTCGATAATATCTAAACGCTTACGACTATGATACATCTGTCCATAAACACCGGCCTTTCCATTCTTATCCCAATCGCTCGTTTCGAGCGTGACGAAATCAGTTCACTGATCCCGATGGTCGTCAAGAGCGGCGATCTGGTGCCTGGTGGTGGTTCATGGCGCACTATCATACAGCGTGGTAATGGCGTTGTCGTCTTTGATGTGCGGCGCGGGAAGGACGCAGTGGTCGCGTTCTGCGTCTGCGCCTGGTCCGTGGCTGGTGCTGCGGAGGCGTGGGAAATGATGGATAGCCATTATCTGAATGTCACGGACGAGATTTTGAAGGTGGGCCACACGGTTGACACCGGGCTTGATTTCACCATGCCGTCGATGCCGACCAGTCTGCCGTGGGTGGCGTCTTGGATTTTGCCGCAGGCTGATGCCTCGTTGCTGCCGGATGCGGATGAGCAGAAGTGGCTCGATGAGTTCGTGCCGCGGCTGGCGGCGGCGATTGTTCACCGGGCACGGCGGATGAGCGGGAAGGGAAATTGAAAGCCATGAGCAACAAGATGACACTTTCAGAAGCTGCGGCGGTTGCGATTGTCGGCAGGGATGATCTGTTTGTTCCGCTGGAACGCGCCAATGATATTGAAACTCTATTGTGCCAAGTGATTGAAAGCCTCCGCGCCTACAAGGAAGACGTGGAGAACGCCACGTTTGGCGCGATGGATGAGCGTTGCGACTGCGACGAGCGCCATTGCACATGTGTTCCGCTGCTACGGGCGAAAGTGAAGAGGCTGCGTGAGGAGAACGACTATCTTCAATCAGATGTGAGGATGATGCGAAATGATGCCGATTATCAGAGAGAATTGCTGGAAGAACTACGCGCCGACGTGCGCGAGTTGCTCGATGGCGTCGCCGTGAACGGAATCCCGGCGACGGATCGCGTCTGCGAGAAGTTCCTGCGGAAGTATCCCGAGTTGGGATGACCGGTCAGGAACCGAGCGAGTTGACGAACTTCTGAGCCAGTGAGTCCGGCGGTGCAAGCCATCCGGGGAGTTTGTAGGGACGCGGTGCGACTCCTGCGCTTTGGCGGCTTTGAGTGGCTCCGAAAGATGGGCCTGCTGGCTTTTGCTTTTTCATCCATTCCTCAGCGTCGTCCAGGCCGCCTTCAACCGTTTTTTTGAGCGTCTGGTCGGGGCTGGTGATTCCTTTGGCGTCCGCTGGACTCATTGTGGAAGGCGGCTTGGGCGTCGGGGCTGGCATCGCCGCGGGCGACGGCGCGGAGGTTTTCCACGATGGCATCTTGACCGGCACTGGCGAGTTGGGAGTCGTGCTGGTTGGCGCATTGTAGGCGCTCATGATCGGCGCGGCGGGTGGCGGCGGCGGTTTGACTCCCTGCGCCGAGTCGGTTGCGGGCGTGGCTGGCGGCTTGATCGCCTGCGTGGCGGCCGCTGCGTCCGGCTTGTTGTCGGGCGTGGACGGATTGGGTGTCAGCAGGACCGGAGGCGTAGACGGCGGCTTGATCGTTTCTTTGGTGAGTCCCGCGGCTTGGCCGGCGTGATATTTCTGGCTGGCGTCGGCTGCGGACGCGTTGGCGGTCAGTTGCGATCCCGCGAACGGCGAGTTTGGCGTGCCGGTCGGGATGGGCGCGGTAGCGTCCTGCCACGATGGCTTTCTTGGAGCGGTCACCGATCCGGGGGTGACTGGTTGCGCCGCTGTGGGGGTCGTGGCGGTGTTGAGGGAAAGCGGGGGCGCTTTGTAGGGCGCGGGGGCTGTCGGCGCTTGTGGGGCACCTGGCGCGGCTATTGGTGGTGTTGGGTCGCCGGGGTTCCAGCCGAAAGGCTTTCCGGTGAGGGGATTGATCCGCTGTTTGGCCGTGTTGAATTGGACTGGTGATTCTGACGTGTCGGTGGCGATCTGCGGCGTGAGCGGCGCGGTCGGCTGCGGATAGGGTGTGTTGTCGGGCGGCGGTTGCCGGTAGATCGGGTTGAGCGTCTTGTCGGCCTGGGCTTTGTAGGCGGCGGTGACCGGGTCCATGGTCGGGGTCGGCGCCATGCCGGGAATATCGGCGCTTCTGGCATAGGGGGCGGCGGGCTTGGGTGGCGCGGCTGGCTGCTGTGTGGTGCCGTAGCCGGGTGCGGTGGCTGGCCTTGGCAAGTCGCTCAGTGCGCGCTGCCATCCTGCGGGCGTCACCTTCAATGCCAGCGCTCGTGCTTGGTGCGCCGGGGTGATGCCTTCCGGTCCTGCCTTCCGCATCTCATTGATGAGTTGGCGGCGCGCCGCGATCACGTCGTTCCAGTTCTTCCCGCCGGGATGCTGGTTTACTCCGTAGTTCATGCCGTCGTAGCGGTCGGTCCAGCCGATAGGATTTCCGGCCATGTCGAGGTGCTGGTTGGCGACGCCGGCCGCGTCGAGCGGGTTGCCGGATCGTGCCATTGTGGTCCTGACCTTCCGGGTGCCGTATGTCGATCCTCCTATGCGTTCTGATTTGATGCTCATGGCTGTATGGTGGCTTGGTTTGTGGATTTAAGATAGGGGCGCAGCGGGTGACTGGCTGGAATTGGCCGAGATTAGCTCACAGGCTCGCTGTGGCCGCGTCTGGCGCTTCCGGTGGCTGTCTGTGCCGGAAACGCCTTGGCGGGCCTTGTGGACGATCCTACGAGTTATTGGCCGTCAGTCCCGTTGGCGCGAGGCGAAGCTGCACCGTGTAGGTCGTCACCTGCTCGCCGGTCAGCGGGTCGAGGTAGCCGTTGCATCCAACGGAGAACTTGGCCGGGGCGCTTCCCGCGTCAACGAGCGCCTTGTATTTCGTGTAGATGGCGTCCTGAATCGCGTAGATCGCCTGGGCGGCGCTGAGGGCGGCATCGGTTGACGTGAGATGAGTTAGCAAGCGATTGGCGGGGGTGGCGTCGTCTTGCAATCCGAAAATGATTGCCGTCCCGTCGATGGAGAATCCAGACGTTGAGGGCGCTTGGTTGAAGAAGTCTGCGGGTGTGTCTGCTGCGTAGGCCATGGTAGTGTGTGGTTGGTGTTAATTGGAAATTTATTAAGCGGGATTATGGTGGCGCTCTCCGCTCACAACTCCTTTGTGGCGCAGGTTCGGGAGCGGAAAATCATACGATCCTCCGAGGTCGATTTTATGGCAGGTGATGGTCGCTTTCAGCAATGGGGTTTCGTCCTCATGTTTTCCGATTGCGAAACGGCACCATGTGGAACCAATGGTTTTCGACAATCGGACACTGCCGAACAACAACAATGTGGCAACATGGAAGATCAGACGGATGCCGCCGGGAGCGTCGCAGACTCCAGTTACTCTGCCCGCAATTGATTCCTCGGGAATCGGGTCAAGCCCCATGAATGTCCCAACCGCCTCGCAATCCGCATCGAGAAGCATGACCATTCCAGGTTCATCCAGCAAGAACTCGGAAAACGCGGTTTTGGGCAGCGAGTGTTTTGAGATTTCCGGCGAGACGATCTGTCTGCCATCCCATCCCTTTATTTCGGAATCTGACGCGATGGTCAAATCCGGCCATCCATGATGGCGCATCGATAAACCCAGACTCAGGGCCAATCCCCGATAGGTGTCACCAGTCGCTACGGTTATGGCTTGGATGTTCATGTCATGCGGGGGGTTATCCAACTTGCCCTGATTATCACGTCGTCACCGGGCCAGTTTGCAGGCTCGTCATTATACGCGATTCCATTCAGATACCATATTTTAGTGATTTCTTCGGGGCTTTTCGGAACGGCACTGTCGTAGGACGCGATAACCCATGTCTTGATTTCGAGAATGAACGTATTACCGACAGTCAAGTTGCTTTCGTCGGATGATGGTGGTTGCTGCGGAATTCCGAACGGCCAGCCTCCCATCTTGCTTTCCACGGTGCGTCCTTCCGGGTGGCGGGTCGGGACGCGCTCTCTGGTTTTCTCCGGCTCCGGCACTGTCTGGCGCTTGCGGCGGGCCTCTTCTTTCTTCACCTCGCGCTGCGTGTTGAAGCGCTCGCGCTCGGCCTCGCGCCGGTCCTCGTTGCGCTGCCACGTGGTCTTGTGGGAATCGTCCACGTCCTTGCCGTGCTCCTGCGCGTTCGACAGCGCCTTAGCAACAGCCTGATCGACGGAGGCCTTGATGATCGCCTGAATGTCGAGCGTCGTCGGCTGTGTTGGTTGCGGGGCGTCTGCACTCATGGGTTGGCTACGATGATGACCTTGGCTTCGACCTGCACCCATCCGTATTTGTAGGGGCTGATGTTGCAGTTCTTGAGGTAGCGACCGGGAATAATATCAGGGACATTGGTGGCCGGCAGCGATCGGGGTTCGACCGTGACCGGGAAATCGGAGAATTGGAGGTCGGTCGCCAGCGCGTTCTGGTTGTCCATCAGGTCGAGGTAGTTGTTGACCAGCGCCGCGTTGCCGGAAACCGAGCAGTCGATTCCCATCACCACCCGCCCGCCGCTGACGGCCTGGCGAACGATGGCGAGTTGCTTTGCGCCGATGCTCTCGATGTTGGCGACGATTGCGTCAGCCAGCCCCTTGGGCACGTCGTGGTCCTCATAGACGATTTCTATGGCCAGTGGTGCGTGCAGGCTTTCGGGCATCATCTGCGTGGTGACGGATGCTCCCACCTGTGATCCTTCGGACAGGGATTGTCCTCCTTGGGACGACGAATAGGTGACGTGCTGGCTTCGCGGTGCGCAGCGGACTGAAACCCGGTGGCTTTTTTCCCGGTAGAGCGGCCACGGGATTGAATTTGTCCGGTCGAGCACGCTGCCACGGGATGCCGTTTTGAGGTAGAAGATGTGGACTTCCGCGTCGCATCCGAACTGCCCACCCTGCACGATGTCGTAGATGAAGTCGGCGGCGATGGCCATCGAACTTTCGTTCATGACGGAAAACTGCGTCCCTCCGCTGACCGAGTTGCCGTTGCTGCGGTTGCGCGTCACGACGCATTTCACGCCGGTAAGCACGGCGGGCAGGGATACAACGTCGGTGGTCGGGAAAACATGATGGCGGGCGGCCAGCGCTGCCTCTGGCACGTCCTCAACGATACGAAGGAATCGGTCCTTGTTGACGATCTGGTAGCTGGTGAACGGGTCGGCAAAGCTGGTTGGAGGAGTGACGGGAAGTTCGCGGCGCGTCACCTGCGTCTGCAAGTCCTCATCCCATGTCGATCCCTTCAACTCGTGCCAGCCGAGAACGTCGAGTGTGGTCTTGATTCCGAGACCGTTCCCGAGCTGGTCAACCTTGGATTCCAGCGTGGTGAGTCCCGTGTCTGCCGCTGCATCTTCGCTGACCAGCGTTTGCGTGGTCCGCGCTGCTTCCCGCTCCGCATACGCCTGCTGTGCGACGACGGCCGTGGCGATGATGTAGGTGCGCTTTTCGACTCGGAACACCGGCTCCAGGTTTATCCCGCTTTTGACGACTTCGCGGTATAGGAGCGTGTAGCCGTCGCTATTGAACATGCCATCAGTGGCAATCGGCATCGCGCTACCTATGAGTGGCGAGGCTACTTTGTAATCGGACGCCTTGATGATGACCGACCGGTTGATGCATGGATAGTTGACGCCGCCGACCGTGATTATGGAGCGCTCCCAATTCGACGCCAGTTGATCCGCCTCGCTTGGAATATCCGCGTGGGTGATGGTGATGACGGCCGCGTCTTTACTCGGGCCATCCGTGACGGCGATGATGTAGCTGGTTTGGAAGTCTTGGCCCAAATGGTGAGCCATCGTCTCTCCGATCAGCGGAATGGGCATTTCCAGCGCCACTTTTGGGCGGCTGGTCACATAAAGCCATCCGTTCAGAGGTGCCGTCAGGCGCGTCCTTGTGGTGTCGACCAGATTGGGGTCTTTGCCGCGCATGGTGGTGGGGTCAGAATCGGGTGTTGAATCTCACGCCGGATGTGGGTGATGGGTTGGCTTTGCTCAGAAGGTCGCCGGCTTCCTTGAATGAGTCGTTGACGGCTTGCTCATTGGTCACGCCACGCCAGAACGGTCCTTGAGACAGGCGCTTGATGGCGAGCGGCAGGAAGATGGTTTCCACCTGGTCGAACGGCACCGGGAGCTCGTCGGTGTTGTAGATGCCGTAGGTTCCTGTGCCGCCTGCTAGGTGGGTGGCGGTGATTGCTGCGGCGGCGCCGACTCCGGACGACTCGCCCACGCTGGGTCGAATAAGCAGGGACGCTGCTTCGTCTGCATTTACGGCAGCGACGACTTGGGCCGCCGTGGTGCCGCTTGGGAATGTGATGGCGATGGCCTTTGCCGTCACCGTGATGGTGATACTTCCGGCTACGATTGTGTGGCTGACGGTGATGTCATTGCCGCTGGCGTCCGGTATGGCTGATTCGTAAATGACCGCCGAGCTATGAGAGCCCACGACAAGGGTGGCTGCGGTCACTCCAGCGAGGTTGAGCAGCGACTCGATCCGCGGCGGCTTGAGCATGATCTTGTAGTCGAGCACGTATTGCGCGTTAGTGGCGGGCCACAGGCGGATTCGGATCTGGTTTTGGGCGTTTTGGTCAGGTGCCCATGTTTCCACCACGAATCCGGCCGGCGCTGATGCGGACTCGGCAAGGCGGGCAACCGGCAGCGGGTTGTCGCGCGAGTGCTGGTGGAAATTGAAGTCGCCGAGCGGGTGCCCCTGCTGGGCGGCGTAAGGCGATGGCATGGGGGTGATCTGGCGGCGGTCGATGCGCACCGGTTCGATGACCTCCAGCGCGTCACTGGCCACCGTCACGCTGTCGCAGTAGACCGTTCCTGTGGTGGCACCGCTCGCGCCGTCGTGCGGGTATTTGAGCGTCACCGTCGCGCTGGCGTTGCGGATCTGGTTGTCCACCGCGCTGCCGTCGATGACGATGGAACACCCGGCCATCCACGCCTGCCAGTCGTCGGTGTGGATGGTTGCCGCGGTGCTGCCGGTGGCCACGGTGATTCTGACTGTGGTCGGGGCAAACAGGATGGAGCCGCGGTCGTCCTGGCGCACCCATTTCCCGCCACGACCGTACAATTCCTGCAGCGCACCATTCTGTGCCGCCAGCACCGCCGCGTTTCGGTCGGGGTAGTCCACATGGTCTGGAATGTCCCGCTCCTCGGGTGAGAAGTGAGTCAGCAGGTGACGGCTACAGGCGAGGATGTTCATGGAGCTACTTCCGGTTGCAGAATTATGCGGGATTTATGTGGTTGCGAGTTCGCGGGCGGCTTTCTTGGCGGCTTTGGCCAGACGCATCTTTTCCATGCGGTCGACCACTTCGGGATTAAGGCCGGGGGCGGTTTGTTCCGGTGGCGCGGCGTCGAAGTGCTCGTTCATGGGTTCCGGCGGCGATACGTCCACGTCAGCCACGAACTCGGCCAGCAATTGGGCGTTGCCGGTGTCGGCCAGGTCGAGGGCTTCCATGACGATCGGTGGCGCTCCCATCTTGGTGAACAGCGCGCGGAGTGAAGCGAGGAATTCAGCGGGTGGCGCGTCGGCGGTGCCGTATCCTCTGGGAGTTTCGGCCTTGCCGCCGGCCATGGGGACGATCAGCGGCACCAGAGGGGCGAGGTGGAGTGCGCGGTTGGCCAGAATGTCGTGGCACACGCTCTCGTTGTCGACGTAGGCACCGCCGGGGACTCCGTTCATCCACACGGATTCGGGGATGTCGAGTTTGTGGGCGTCGAGGGTGGTGTCGAAGCGGAAGATGTATTTATGAGCGCGGCCGTTCACCACGTAGGGTCCGTGGTTGTTGACTTGGCGCAGGATGACGCGGATGGCGCGGATGTCGGCAGGAGTGGCGAGCTTATCGAGTTCGGCTTGGTCGAGGTCTTGCATGGATTCAGGGTTGGTTGTTGGTGTTGGTTCGGGAAAAAACAAAGCGGGGCGGCGGATTGCGCCGCCCCGCCAGTGGGGATGTTTCAGGTTACGCGATCACCGGGACCGGGTAGCCTTCGTGGGTGATGGCGTGTTCGACCATCAGGTATCCGACGGGCTTCTTGTTGGCGTTGTGGGTGACGCCAGTGCCGAAGATCATCTCGTAACCCTTGGCGGTGACGAAGCCGAAGTCCACCAGTTGCTCGACCTGGTTCAGGACGACGCGACCGTTGGCGTAGCAGCTCGACATCGCGCCGAACACGAAGCTCCGACCGAATGGCACACCGTGGCTGTTGGCCGGAATCACGACCGCATCGGCGACGAATTCGTCGGTGTAGGTCCAGGTGCCGTAGTCGGCGCTGGAGGCGGGCAGGGTGGCCGCGCCGCCGGTCCACGTGTCGGTGGTGTTGATCGTGAGATCACCGACAGTGGTGGCAACAAGCGCACCCGCTCCGGTGTTGCTCGCATTGTGGGTGTTGGCATGCGGACTCAGGATCTTGTTGATGATGATCTTGTTTCCGGTGTTGTCGCTGCCGACGTAGCTGATGAAGCCGAGCGAACCGTTCGGGTTGATGACCCACGCGTAGTAGACCGTGGAATCCGGCGCCGCACCTTGGTCTTCGGTGAACTTGTAGTCGTAGCCTTCGAAGAACTGGAAGTACTGCGAGAGCGTGTTGGACTTGTTGACCAAGAGTTCGGAGTCGGTGGTCCCGCTGTAGGTGGTGCGTCCCACGGCATAGCCGAGTTTGGCCTTGGCCAGAATCGGGAGTCCCTGGTAGTCGTCCCACGGCTGGTCGATGACCGGCATTTCATACCACGGCATGCCCTGCCACTTGAGCAGTTCACCGGTGAACATGGAGTTCTCCGGGCCGCGGGTGTCGGCGAGTTGCACGGCGGTGTTGAATGCGTCCGTGTTGCGGATGGCGAGCATCGCCGCGTCAGACGCGAAGACCAGGTATCCGTCAATCGGGCTGCCAACGTCGCTGACCTTGTGGAACAATGGCTGGGCACCGAGGGTGCGGGCGCGAGCGCGGCCGGCCGTGGCGAGCGACAGCGACATGGTGTCACCGTAGCGCAGCGCGTTGAGACTGGTCTTGTTCTTCGGGCGAAACACGTTCGAGCCCGCCGCTTTGGCCGCGGTGATCAGGCGCATCATCTGCGAGTTCTGCTTGTAGATGTCCATCTTCTGGGACAGCAGGTCGAGCACCGTCACTTGCAGGTTGCGGCCTGCGGCGAGGAATTCGATTTGGTCCTTGGTGAGCGCGAAGCCGTCACGCTGCCAACCGACGCGCACCGGGTAGGACGCGACTTTGGCGACAGACAGGCGGCTGACGAGTTCCTGGTTGCCGAGGGCACCGGGACCGCCGGGAGGACCGACGACCTGGAAGTTGATGGTATCGGCACCACCCGCGGCGAGGTCGGTCTTCTCAGCGAAGATCGAGCGAACACCGCCGGCACGGCCGTTGGCGTCCACCTGGGAGGTGAAGAATTTGAAGGCGTTGTGCTGGCCGGCGCACCGTTCGAGGTACTTGCCGTACAGTTCGCCTTTGACCTTGGAGTCATAGCCGGTCATATCGGCGATGTCCTGGGCGGTGATTTGATTTGCGTATTGGGTAGCCATAAGAGTGGGATTCTGTTGGTGGTGGTGGTTTGGATTTAGCCGCGGGCCTCGATCATCCGAATTGCATCGGCGAGTTTGTCGCGGCTGGTTTCCTGGTGGATTGCTTGAACGACCGCGCTCACTGTCGGTCTGCTTGCCGGGGTGTGTCCTGGTGCCACGGTCGCTCCCGCTGGGGCCGGTTTTGGCTTATCGGGGATCGGGGTGGCGGGTGCCTGGGGCGTCGTCGCTGCTGGCGTCTTGAGGATTCCCGCGACTTTGTCGGCCAGAATCACAAGGTGATTCGGATCGGCGAGTGCTGGATCCCGTTCCGCACGGGCCTTGAGAACCAAGCCGTCGAGCAATTCGGAGAACGGTGAATCCGGCTGTTGCAACTCCGGGTACCTCGTTTCGATTGTATCGACTGCGCTCGCCCATCCTTGGGAGTAGTTGGCGGCCTGCGACTGGCGGGTTTCCGCATGAATGCGGGCCTCGGTCAGTTGGGGCACCAAGTCCTCGATCTGGACGGTGAGTTCCTCGACCTTGTTGTTGTCGAAATCCTCCGTTCTGGCGATTCTGCGTTCTTCACGCAGTCTGGCGAGTTCGGTTTCAATGCGGGCGACTTCGGGCGGGGTGGCTGGTTGTGTCGGTAGCGCGGGCTGGGCGGGAGTCTCAGGCGTGGTAGGTGTGGCTGGCGGTGCCGTCTGGTTCGGTGAGACCTGTTGCCAGGCGTCCGCGAAGTTCTTAACGGTTCCGTTTCGCACCAAGGCCATTGCCTCGGCTACCTTTGCCTGCTCTCCGGGGTCCAGCGTGCGGATCGACACGCGGTTCGGTGGGGCTTGATCCGCTGGCGTCGTCGGGGTGACCTCGGGTGGCGTTTCCAGTGCGGCGGCCGGTTGTTCACCTGGCGTTGGCGTTTCTGGGGCTGCTGGCGGGGTTGCCGTGGCGGCGGGCGGTTTGGGCGGCGATTCGATTTCGGCGATCAGGCTGGCGAGTTGTTCGCGGGTCTGGCTGCTGAAATCGGGCGTGGTGGGCGCTGCGGCGGCCGGTTGTGCACCTGGCTGCGGAGCTTCGACAACTGGCGCCGGTTCTGCACCTGGCGTGGTGGTTGGTTCGTTCATCGGCGCAAACCTTAGCGGGCTTGCGTGGATTCCGTAACGGGCGCAGAGCGGGACCGGATTCCGGTCACTGGATCATCAAAAAATACTTGGCGTGATTCAGCGCGGTCTGCATGTCCGCGAGCACGTTCACAAGGTCTTGGGCGGCGTCGGCGGTGGCCTGCTCGATGGTGGTGGCGACCTTTTCCAAGGCGGTTTTGATGAGGTCCGCGTAGGCCTGGCTGTTCAGGCTCACGGTGCCTTTTTGGAGTTGGCTGGATCCACACCGGCCCATCGTCAGTTCGACAAACGTGTCGAGGTGCCCGTCGAGGTCGTCGTATAGGTCGCCAAGAGCACGGTGTTCGTTGGTTTTGCGGTCTGCCTTCCAGTGTTCGATGTGGAGGTTGGCGACGATGCCGACCATGGCTAGAACGAAGGATGAGTATGATGGTTTCATGGTTGGTTTTGAGCGTAGTCCTGAATCCCGTAGGCAATCGCTTGCGCGAGCGCGTCAACATTCCCGGCGACGGTGTTCCAGTCTGATTCGTTGCTTCCAAAGAACGGCTCAAGGATGCACATGACGGCTTTCGGCAGACTCAACGCTGCCCATCCTCGTCCGGTGGAGTCGATTGGCGTGATGCCACGATCCTTGGTTCCAAAGGTCGATCCCAGCTTGGCATTCAGAAATCCGGCCAGTCGCGCGCCTCTGGTCGAACTGGCGCAGTAAAGAACTTCGTGACCGCTGGCGGATGCGTCCGCGTCGTTGAAGTGGAACTCAATGCCGATGTCGCACCCTGCATGGTCAACCTGTTCGGCCATCCATTGCATTGCGGACCCGTAGCCGTCGCCCTGGTAGGCGTTCAGAATCATGTGGTCGATTCCCATGGCGTCGAGCTTGTCCGCGATATGATTGACGAGGGCGTTGTTGAAATCCCATTCGGAGATGCCATTGAACGCGATTGCGCCGCCGTCCTTGGAATGATTAATAACGCGGCTGTGACCTACGCAAAGGGCGGCTTTCATGTGCGGAATGGTTGGAGTGAATACTGAACGCCATCACAGATGGCGGGTTGACCTGGGAAAATGACATATTCGATGGACTTCTGCTCGGTTCCTCCGGTGTTCGGATCGCCGGACAAACCAAGGCGGCGGGCACACTCGCAGGACATTTCGCCGATGCGCTCATGTGGCCCCACGTCGCCCACCACCGCGTCACACTCCGACCCGTTGATGGTGTTGCGGCAATGAGCCTGGCAACCGAGAACCACGCCAGCAACGCCAAGAAGGATGAGCGGTGGCACGACGATGTAGGGAACTGATTCCGCGTCGAGCGCCCCGCCGTCAGGATGGAGGCTCGTCTGCGGCTGCCAGCACGGGTCATGGTGCCGGTTGTCGCTGCCGTCGTCATCAATGTAGGCATGGCCTGTCCATGTGACCGATCCGTCTTCGAGTTCGACTATCGAGCATTCCTGAATGGTTCCGAGCGTTTTTATGGGTGAGTGAGTTCGTATTGGGCGTAAAAGGCGAAAAAGTAGCAGAGAACCATGACGAAGGCGAACCATGCGGCGGATGCCGTGATGGCCCAGCATAGGTCTTTGGTTTCCTCGGTCATGCGTCTCGTTGTGGTTGGGGTGGTTGTGGCCTGTCGAGAACCACAACGGATGTCTGGCTCTGTGTTACCGTCCCCTGGTCGGGCGAGCAGTTTATCATCCCCTCGACGATCTTCCCGGCACCCGCTATTGCCAGCGCATAAAGAGGTGTACGGAAAAACGCACAGTAGAGAACCATCGCCCCGATGACGAGTTTCACCAGTCCCATGTATGTGGACTTTTCAGAGAATCTTTCGATGATCCAAGTGGTTGTCGTTTTCATATCGTGAATGGTAGGGTGATTTTACCCATGGAAACAAGAACGCGGAGTCCGGCATAGAGCACCACGAGTAGGACAATGATGGCGCATACCCAGCGGACCTTAATCCCTAGTTCGTATGCGGGAGTCATTGAGACGATCTTCTTTTCAGCCACGGTCGCCCGCTTGTCGGCGGCGAGGTATTTATCACTCAGTACAACTACCTGATCGCGGATAGACTTCGTTTCCTCGTCTTTCTGTTGCCCGGCCTTGACGAGTGCCACGATGTTCGCCTGGGTATCCTGTAACGATTTCGCCATCTCGACGTTAGCGGTTTGCAACTCCGTGACTTTCGCAATCATGTCGTCCACCTGCGCGTGCGCGGCATGAACCATTGCTTGTGATGCGGCTAGGGATTCGATAGTCGGTTTGGCATCAGCCATTGTCTTATCGAGTTGCGCCATCTTGTCGTCGAGAGAGGCTGTCTGGTCTTTCAGATTGTCCACCTGCGCCGTGATTTTCGCCGCAACTATTTCCGTCTTGTGGTTGCTCTCCGCAACAATCTGGATCGGTTGCGTAATTGGCGGCTGCTTAACGACCGGGGCGGGAAGAGGTATACTTTGCTTCGTGGCACACGACACGCACAGCGCCGCTGTTACAAGGACCAACCATCGGGTTGTTTTCATCAGGATGAGATGTTCAAAATATGCCGGATCGACGGCCCGAAAAGCGTGACTAGACCGGATAGAATGAATAGGATTCCAAGAATCCATGATACGCGGTTTTGCAGTTTAGCGAAATCCCGGTCCCTTTCATGCGCCCGCGTTTCGAGTTCGGTGATGCGCGGTGCGATGTTCAGGCACAATCCCGGCTGTGGGCATTCATGGCGGCCAGCATTGGAAATGGCTATGGCGGTCAATTTGTCATTGATCAATTTTAGCTCGGAACATATCCCCTCGATGTGTTTGTCGGTGCGGATTTCCAAGCGTTCAAGGCGGGCTATTACTTCGTTTTCGCTCATGGTTTCGGGGGGAGATGGATGTCTTGGTGTTGCCATTATGATGTTCCGGTGCGGTATGTCGCCTACGCTGCGAGAGCCGCAAGTGCGTTCATGGTGGATGTCAAGACTCCGGCGAACACCGGATCGGTTCCGGCCAGGCCAAACACGTCGAGGATGCGATGGAACGAACCATCGACAAATGCCACTTGCGCGAACACAGGTTTTGCGGGGTCGCCCGCCTGGACTTGAACGAACTTCACGTCAGTGGTCTTCACCGCCTGCCGCTGGCACTCCGCGGCTAGTCCGGTCAGGATGCCGTCAAGTGCTGGGTCGTTGGCACGTTTCGTCGCCAGGTCCATGACCTGAATGCGCTTCGTGCCAGTTTGCAGAAGGTGAGTGCCGTCGTATGGCAGCATGTTCCCGGCGAGGAATCCGCGCGGCTTGTCAGCCGTTGGCAGAAAAATTCCGAGGTTGCTGATCCAGTAGCCGTCAAAGACTCCGGTGGTGATTGGATTGGGATTAGCGATCATGTTTTATCGTTGTTGTTGTTTTAGTTTGGTTAGAGAAGCGGGCCGAGGATTTCGGCTTGCGCCACGGTGGCGAGAGAGAGAACCGTGAAGGTTGCATCGGGCGCCCCAACGTCGGGGGCTATGATCGTCACTCCATCCGCGACGAAAGTGATGTTGCGTGCCCATGTTGGGCCGATCAATGCACTGCCATTGAACATAGTGTTGGCTCCCATATAAATGCCACCATAGGATACTGCCGAACCACCGTTGTAGAGTCCGTTGCCGAACACTCCGGCACTGGACATTCCGTAGTTTACGAACCAGTCGCCAAATACTCCTGCATTTGTGTAAGCGCCACCTTCATTATCGAATCCGCTTCCAAAAACACCTTTATTGGTAGTGCCACAGTTGTCGAACGCGTCGCCAAAAATACCATCGTAGGTAGTGCCATAATTGACAAACACGTCGTCAAAAATACCACGATTGGTAGTGCTATAATTTTCGAACCCGTCACCAAACCTACCATCGTTGGTAGTGCCATAATTGACAAACCAGTTGCCGAACACGCCATCGTACGTGGTTCCGTTGTTTTCAAAATCGGAACCAAGGAATCTAGCGTTACGGACAATAGTTAGGGAATTTAGAATAACACCGTTTAGAAAACAGGTTCCGGTAATCTGCCAAACTCCATTAACATCCCCAATGTCGGCATTTATCAAGGCACAGTTACCTGTGCCGGGAAGAGGGGGATCAACAAGATCATAATCCAGATACGCGGTTGCCGATTGCCACGGCGGTTCGGTCGGGTGAAACGGGAACACCTCGTTCGTCACCCATGCCCCGTTATGCCAGATCTTTTGGACGGACGGGGTTACATGAGTGGGAACTGTTACCCATATATCAAGCTCCACCGGCGAAGTAGGTTCGTCATCGGTCCAATAGAGATTGGGGTACAAAAGCCAATTCTCGACATTTTCCCAAGCTTCCAGTAAGTCGGAATCGTTGAAGTAAAGTTTCGGATTTTCCATTGTCGTATGAAGTTAGGATGGTAAAACAAACGAACCTTCAATCCCGGTGAGGTTCCACTGAGCGAAGGCGTAGGTGAGTTGGACGATGTATTTTCCGCCCGCCGACATCGTCACCGGAAACGTGCCCGCATACTTGTCCGGCACCACGATGCCAGTCTCCAGCGTCAAATCACCGCCTCTCGTCGAGGTGATGTGATACTCCACCTTCGTCCCGGCTGGAGCAGAGGACGGCAGCGGCACCGTGTAGGCGGTCGCCGGGGTGGCGATGACCGGGGCGGGCGAATTCGCTCCCGCTTCGATTGGCACCCATCCGTCCTGGGTGATCGTCGGGTTATCCTTGCTGGCGAACCATGCAAGGCCACCGTAGGATGCCAGCCGACCGAGCTTGCCAGGCGTGCCGGGAGTGGCGTCAACACCATCCGCCAGCGTCACCAGACCGTTGCCGATGATCGGAACATTGGATGTGGTGCCGGTCGCGGCGAGCGGGAAGTCCGTCAAAGCGGCAATCTCCGCCGCCGTGCTGATCGAGACGTAGCCAAGGCCACCCGTGCCCATCGTTGATCCGCCGTCACCGAATGCCGGAACATTGCTGCCGCCGTTCTTTGCCGTGAACGGGAAGTTCGAGAAGTGGGTTTCATCCGCCGCAATCTGCGTGGCGGTTTTGTAGGCCGCCCCGCCGGAATTGGTGGGAAGATACACGTTGTAAACATTGCCGATCACCTCGCACCGGCCCGCATAGTTCGCGGTTCCCGGGTTGAAGAAATCCACCGACTTCATGTTTCCAACGGTTCCGGCAACCGGCCATTCCCACGTCACCGCGCTTCCTGACGAGCCGCTAGCGGCTGTCGCCTTTGCCCCGTCGTCCGTGCATGGATACACGTTGATGTTCACGCCGTCGATGGAGAACAGAAGTGCCGTTTGCGACGGAAATCCTGGGTCCACGATATTGAGAATCATCCCGTTGCCGCCAGCTCCGCCCGTTTTGTCGGTCCATGTCACCCCCGCTGCCGTGCCGACCGCTGCCACTGCCGCCACGTAGTTGACGGGTATTCCGGCGTAGGTGTCCTGTTGGTATTCCGCAATCAGTTCGTCGGCGCTGTAGGATTCACCCGTTTTGCGGTCGACCAGGCGCAACGCCACGCGTGTCATGGTGGACACCGGCGGTTCGTTCTGGCAGTTGGCTGGCCGCCATTTCCACGCCTGTTGCGCCAGGCTGTCTTCGGCGGCGGGATCGCTGAAATTGTACCCAGCGTTGCTGGTTGTAGGTTGCGGCGGCTGGAAGTATTGGGCTGGTGCGTTCATGGTGTTTGGATGGCCAGTGCGGTTGGGATGGTAGGTGAATTATTGGGCCTGCATAACGGGCGCAGAGGGTGGGTTGTCAGGAGTGGTTGGGATGGCCACTGGCTGGGCTTGTGGCAGCGGTGGCTGGGCATTCTGGTCACTCGGTCCAGCAGCCGCTTGGTCGCCTTCCACGGGCATTCCTGACGCGTCCACGGGTGCCGGTGGCTGGAGCAGTCCCGCTGATTCCATGGCCGCCTGCATGGCCGGTTGTTGCTCTGGTGGCAGCATGGCCAGCAGTCCGGCCGGGTTGGTGATGCCTTCGCGGATGATCTGGTCCGCGTTGTGAAACCCGAGGCTGCTGATCGCCTGCACAAAGAGCGGTCGCAGGTTGATTTTGTCCGTCTCGGGCACATTGACGTATTGCAAAGCGGCACTGATGGCCTGGTTGGCGGCGGCCAGCTTCTGTTTGTTCTGACTCTGCACCAGCGTCAGGCTGATCTTTGCCCGCATGCCTTGCACGTCGCCGGCCTTGATTTTCATCAATTCTGACTCCTTGCCCTCGCCCCAGCGGAAGGTTTCATCCACATCCTGGTTGTCGTAAATCAGGAATGCGGCAAGTTCCACGGCCGGCTGGATGTCCTCGACCATCTGGTCGATGGGGTCTTTGACCAGAATCGCACTGCGGGTTTCGAGGATGTTGTCGCCGGTCGCCGTGTTGGTGCTGGGGACGCCTGGGAGTTCGCCAGTGGCGGGGCTAATGACGCCGGATGCCATCTGCACCATCTGGAGGCGCTGGTTCATCAGCTTTTCAGACATGGCCTCGCTGACCGGGATGGGCAGGAATTGGACGGCTTTTTGCAATGCTCCGTCCGGGGTCAGTTCGACTGGCACGCGTGTGTCGGCCATGAAGTTCTTGGACGCGATGTCATCGGGTTTGAGAAACTGCGATTTGTCGATGGCTGAAATGACGTGCGATCCGAGTTCGTTCCGGTAGACCGATGCGCAATACATCCGGTCGATGGCGTTGTTGGCGTTCTCGTATTTCTCGAAGTATCCGCGGCCAAGGATTCGCCGGGGCAGTTTGAAGACGCGGATCGGGAACACCGGAAGGATGCCGTCTGGGGTGATGTTTGGCAGGTAGTCGAGGGCGAAGCAGGCGTAAAGCTCGGGGCTGAACACGTAATGGATGCGGATCGGGTTGCCATTGTTGAGCGGGTCGCACCGCATGTATCCCTCCACGAATGAAACCTGCGGGTTGGCTTCCATCTCGCTGCCGAAGGTGCTCCGCATGCTGATGGCGGTTTCGCCCCGGCGGTAGCGGACTTCCTCGTCCGGGTGGGCGTAGGCCATGCGCAGCAGTTGGGTTTGTTCCTCGGTGAGCCCGTAGAGAGCTGCCACGTCGAGCAGGCCCATTCTGACCCTGCTGTAGAAGTCGGTGAACATCAAATTCAGGTAGGGTTGCGTCTGGTCAAACGCCACGTCCTTGAAGTCGAGGATGCTGGTATCGACGTTGCGCAGCACGGTGACGGTCTGCTCGCTGTCCATTTCCCGCCACTCGATGTCCGAACCGTCAACCAGCAGTTCCGGCGGTGTGTCCGGGTTGGTCATGAATGCCTGCAGGGATTCCTTGTCGCGCCAGTAATCGCCGCCGGGGGCTGTCAGTGGAGCGTTTGTGCTCTTTTGGAATGCCACTGTGTCGGCCTTGGTGTAGGTTTCGGTGAAGTGGCGCCATGCCGGCTTGACGAAGGATGTACCGCCCCACACGGCCATTTTCACCGCGTCCTTGATTGCGCGTTCCATGTTGGATTGCCCGAGTTTCCAGCTGAGGTGCTTGGATACGATGTCAGCCATGTCGACTTCCTCGTTGCTGTCGCCGGGACCGTCCGGGGTGGCCGCAATCCACGGGTCGGTGCCGAACAGGTCGTTGATCGCCTGGGCCGCCACGAAGTCCACGTTGGCTTCGCTGACACCCATCGTGTCGTTGCAGTAGCTGAAAACGTCCTTTTTGTATTGGGGGTCGGTGTTGTTTGGGGCGCCGACCCGGCTGGTGTAGATACCTTCGCTCATTTCCTCCCATCGGATCATCTTGGCCCGCCAGACAGCGAGGTCGTTCCAGAGCGTCCACCAGCGGTCACAGGCGTGTTTGATCAGCCAGTTGGCCTGGATCGGGTTGAGGGCGCGGGCGAGCGGGCTTTTGCCTTGGCTCAGGTCCAGCAGGGGCGGGGTTTTACGCACCTGGTCCTCTTGCATGCGCTGGTCTGCCGTGGGCCGGTTGTCGGGGATATGGATATCCATGGCCGGGACGGTGGCATATCGGGGCTTTGGGCGTAACGGGCGCAGAGAGGGATTGACAGGTATTTCGGATTCGCGTAGTAACGCGGCCATGACCAAAACATCGGTTCGGCTTGATACTGTGACTGTTGAACGCTGCCGACGCCTGATTACCAAGACTGCCGAGAAGCATGCCATACCACCCGTGATGATCACGGCTCACATTCGGTCGGTCGTGGTGGACCAAGCTAGGATCAGCGTGATGAGGGTGATGATCCGGCGGTTTCACATGCGGCGCTGGCAAATTGCGCTGATCATGAACCGCGATGTGAGGCGGGTGAGGCGCTCTGTCCTCGGGATTTGATGGTCACCAGCGTTCTTCGTGCGGGTGCGTTGGTCGGCGGGTAACTGACGCGGCGAAAAGCTCTAATGATGGCTTTTCATCGTTCTTGGCGCACAGCGGGCTGTTCGTCTCAGTGTGGACGTATCCGCCTGCCGGTCCCAATCGCGGGACGTTGTATTTCATCGGCTTTCCGCATTTCGCGCATGTATTTTCCTCCATGGCCTGTTTTATCACTTCTTCCCGAGCATTTCCACCAGTTTGTTGGCGTGCAGGATCTTTCTTTGGGCCTCCTGGCACTGGCCGACCACCTTGGTGATCAGTTTGGCGTTGTCGTCGGTGAGCGGGCGGTCCTCCCAGCCGTCTCCGAGCGCCTTTAGCGCCATCTGGCCGGCGGCGATGTTGGCCTGTTCGTGTTCCTGCTCGGAAAGCGGCACCTGAGTGCGCTTCTTGGTCACCGGGTCCGTCACTTCGATGGTGTCCTTGATCGGCTGGATGCCGATGGCGCTGGAATCCTCGGCCACCTGGTGGTTGTAGCGGAAAATCCAGCGGTCGATTGGCAGGATGTGCGGGTTGATCGTCAGGTTGGACGGGTCGAAGATGTGCATGGCGAGGTCGGTCGGGCGGGTGCCACCGATCAGGTCGCCGCGGTTGGTCATTACCGGGCGTCCCCATACGTCGATTTTCTGCGGCGCGAACTGCGGAACCACTTGGTAGCCGACCGTCTTGGCCAGTGAGTTCCACCACCCGAGTTTGGTGTTCGCGTAGGTGTTTCTGCCCTGGGTGTCGGACTCGCGGATTGTCTGACGGATCAGGTTTGGCACGAATCCGGTCAGGATACCGCCGATTTCGCGTTGAGTGAAGCGCTCCGGTTGTTCAAACGCCGTGATGAGATTGGTGATCCCGTAGAGGAACGTCTTTTCCTTCATCTGGTCTTTGAACTTGGCGGCCGTCTCGCTGGCTGATGCCATTCCGAATCCGCCTTGCTGCTCATTGGAGTGCGCGAGGTCGGCGGCGGTGGCCAGCGCGATGGCGAACGGCTCCATGCGGTTGTATCGGAACTGCCATTTCCCAAGGCGGATGCTCATCGGCGGCATCACGGCGTTGGCGTTGTCGCGCTCACCACGCTTGGTCGCCGTGTAGCTGGTCGTGCCGGTGATCCACGGCAGGCCGTCCTCGTTGTCGCTGCTGATGAGGTTGCGGATGGCCAGGAACGCGGCCCATGCCATCGTCTGGTTGGTGATGTCTTTGACCAGTCGCATCCGGTCGTAGATTTCGTTGGCTTGGCGGATTGCCTCCTCTTTCGGGATGTCGCCATTGAACATCCGGCGCTTGAGCGACCGGGCCATGTCGGCGGCGATCAGGAATCCGTTGAGCGGGGTCATCTCCATTCCCAGTTTTGCCAGATTGGTCGGGGTGTCGACAAACGGGATGATGAAACTTAGTGGTTTGCCGATATACGGTTCCCGGCGCATTTTCTTGAGCCACTGCGATGCTTGGTCGAGGCGGTAGATCGCCTGCGGGTTTTTGCCGTCCAGTTTTTCTTGAAACGCTGTGCGCTGGGTATTGTCCA
>Ga0114951_10000441_pt1 | contig 58068 bp, 54 predicted proteins | sample AM7aDNAmetaG_FD_88677 | JGI IMG/M metagenome (GOLD analysis project Ga0114951, IMG submission 88677) | Freshwater microbial communities from Finland to study Microbial Dark Matter (Phase II) - AM7a DNA metaG | ecosystem: Environmental > Aquatic > Freshwater > Lake | place: Finland: Lake Alinen...
GTTCCAGGCGCCATTGTTTTCAACATATCCCTGGTGACTAGGAAAGGAGCCTTTGTACCAGGAATAAGAACTGCTCCCACAATCACATCGCTTACTTTGACCTGTGCCCTGATATTGTAATCATTTGACATCATGGTCTTTACATTTGCAGGCATAATATCGTTCAGATACCTTAGTCGACGAAGGCTGATATCCATAATTGTAACATCTGCACCCAATCCAGCTGCCATCTTGGCCGCTTCTGTTCCAACAATGCCACCACCAAGAATCAAAACTTTTGCAGGAAGTACTCCAGGAACACCACCCAGTAACATACCACGTCCTCCAAATGTCTTCTCCAGGTATTTGGCACCTTCATGTATCGACATACGACCTGCCACTTCGGACATTGGAATCAGCAAAGGAAGAGAGCTGTCATCAAGTTCAACGGTCTCATATGCAAGGCACACGGCTTTACGTCTGATCATTGCGTTTGTAAGGGCTTCCCCTGACGCAAAGTGAAAATAAGTATAGACCAACTGACCTTCTTTGATCAGCTCGTACTCAGATGCAATTGGCTCTTTCACTTTCATGATCATTTCAGCAACTGCATAAACATCTTCAATTGCAGGAAGGATTTTTGCACCGGCAGCTACATACTCTGCATCGGCAAAGCCACTTCCATTACCGGCAGTAGCCTGAACATATACTTCATTTCCACGTTTCACCAATTCCGCAGTGCCAGCCGGAGTCAATGCAACACGGTTTTCGTTATTTTTTATCTCTTTTGGTACACCTATGATCATATTCTTAAATTTTATTTGGGTCAAATGTAGGAAAAACTTCCAATACAAAAATATGATTAAAGTCCATATATACAGCCACTTTTACAATTCTGTAGAATTGAAACCAAACATTGTTCATTTGATTACATATCCAATTTATCTACCTTGAATCGTTACAAAAAGAAAGATATATCACCCAAAAAGTGAATAATTATAATTGTATCTTTGCCACCTGTAAAAAATGAAATTAAAGAATGCCAAAAATCTCAAAAAGGGGAGAATTATTACCCGAATCAGCGATCCGCAAATTAGTGCCGTATTCCGAAAAAGCCAAGGCACTTGGACGGAAAGTCTATCATTTGAATATAGGCCAGCCCGATATAAAAACGCCGCCACATGCTATCGAACGGATCAGAAATTTCGATTTTGAATTGATCCCTTATGGCCATTCGTTTGGAAATGACACCTACCGAAGAAAGCTTGCGCAATATTACAGAGACCGTAACTTGGAAGTAACCGCAGACGAAATTCTGATTACAACAGGAGGTTCAGAGGCAATTTCGTTTGCCTTCATGGTCTGTTTTAATCCAGGTGACGAAATAATCGTTCCTGAACCATTTTACGCCAATTATCTTTCGTTCGCTATTGCAACAGATGTTGTAATCTGTCCGATCACATCAAATATTGTAGATGGGTTTCAACTACCATCTATCGAAGAATTTGAAAAGGTGATCAATCCAAAAACTAAAGGTATTTTTATTTGCAATCCCAACAACCCGACTGGTTACGTCTATACAAAAGAAGAACTCGAAAAATTGCGGGAACTGATCATCAAATACGACCTTTATCTGATCTCGGACGAAGTTTACAGCGAATTTGTTTACGACGGCAAAATTCACCATTCGGTACTTGAACTTGATGGGATCAGCCAAAATGTCATCATGATTGATTCGGTATCCAAACGTTTCAGTGCATGTGGAATCAGGATAGGATCACTGGTCTCCAAAAACAAATTGATTATCAAGTCTATAGCGAAATTGGCAATGGCTCGGTTATGCCCTCCCATGTTGGGCCAGGTCGTCGCTGAAGCTGCGGTGGATTCACCACCTGAATACATGGAAGAGGTTTACAAAGAATACCTCAATCGCAGGAATTATTTCATCACTGCTTTAAACGAGATTCCGGGAGTTTATTCTCCAATGCCGATGGGTGCGTTTTACTCGATGGTAAGGTTGCCTATTGATGATAGTGACAAATTCTGTCAATGGATGCTCGAAGAATTTGAGCATAATAATTCCACCGTAATGATAGCACCCGCATCCGGGTTTTATTCTACCAAAGGCATCGGAAAAAATGAAGTCCGTGTTGCTTATGTGCTTAATATAGATGATCTTAAAGCGGCTGTTGAATGTCTGAAAGTTGCATTGACAGTATATCCGGGAAGAACGTCCTGATATAAATAGAAAATAAAGTTGAAAAACTGGCACAACTATTAAGAGGAACAATTTCTGGATCCATGGCAAAAGAAAATGTTGAATTGATCGAAAGGAAAGGGACAAAATGTGATAGAGAATTATTGGACCAAATCAGAATTCACCAAATTAGAACCGCTAATGATCCTCATTTTGCTGATTTCTGGAAAATCTACACCGAAAGTTTTCCGGCAAACGAAAGACGCACATCAGATCAGCAGTTTGAAGTCTTTCAGAAACCTCATTATCAAATAAATACACATGTAACAGACAATCAGGTAGTCGGATTTATTGCCAGCTGGAATGATCCTGAATTTGTATTTGTCGAGCATTTTGCAATTGCCCCTGAATTTCGTAGTAAAAGATTTGGAAGTACAGTCTTACAGCAATTTATCGAAGAATTTAAAATCCCTATTATTCTTGAGATCGAAATGCCAATTGATGAATTGACAAAGCGAAGATTGAAATTTTATGAGTTGGCAGGCTTTATAAGGAATCCCCACCAGCATTATATGCCGCCTTATCACGAAAGTAACCCACCGCTCGAAATGGAAATCCTTACCTTGCCATCTAGGATCAGTGATGAACTTTACCAAAGGTTTGCGAAGTTTCAGAAGGAGGTTGTGATGGTGTAATCCAGTTTTAAGTTTACGTTTGCTGTTAATAACATTAGGCTAATCAAATATCCCTTCAAAAAGTAAGGTGCAAACGTGTAAACATCAAGTTTTTAAGGATATTAGTGGCAATCTATTGTATTTTCTCTGGTGTCAATGCAAAACTTTGTACCTTCAAAGAAGTCAAGTCCAAGAAGCCCGTCATAGTCTGAAAAAATACCGTGAGATAAAAAGTCATAAACCTGAATTTGAAATTTTTCTTTAATTAATCCAAGCGATACAAAACGTTCAATCTCAAAAACTTCGGTTTCAATGATTCCGTTGGCAGTTTCAATTTCAACAGTTCCAATGTTGTCTTTTAAGTCATGTCCCAACAAATACAAGGCATTACTGTCAATAGTAGTATTTGTTGCCCCAGTGTCTAAGATCATATTCAACTCGTACTTGTTATCAATTTCAACGTGGACAAGTATTAGACCGCTTTCAGGCTCACGTTTAAACTTATAGCTCATTTGGAAATACGGTTAAAAATGCCTGTAATTTTTCGGGTGGGTGTGAAAGTCCCGGTATAAATCAGTGTTATTTTGTCGAAATTCGAGGTTTTGTCCCTGCCGATGTAACAAACTTCTTTTTTGTCCTTACTGTGAAACAAAGGGATACCAGAAAGAACGTCAATTTTGTTGTCGTCCATAATTGGATTTCCAAGCAAGACCCATTCATTTGGGAAAAGGGCCTTAATCTCAGCAATGTTTATTAATTGTCCCATTTTTATATTTATTTACGGTACAAATTTACAATTATTATTGTTAATTGTCATTTCGCAAGGCGATAGAAGCATTTAGAAGGTTATTCCAAAGGAGTAAGAAGTTATAAAATCGATTCCCAAGCAGGGTGTTTTAAGTTCAAATGACTTACTCGAAATTCTGTTGATCCCACCTATGCTATCAAAATCATTATCGAAGGAAATAATGTTTTTTATCTTGAAATTTAAATCTACCAAAATATAAGTCATTGAAAAGTTCCTCTGTCTCTTTAATGGCATCGCCTCCAATACCGAAAAGGTTCATTTTCTTGACAAAATCGTTAATGGGTAAGCCCATTGGGTTCATAATTTGTTTGTTTTTGCGAATAGGAATCATTACCAACACATCCGAATTCAAAATCACATCTTTATCCAGTACTTCAAGTAAACGCACAGTAGCTTTGTTGTAAAACCCGTTAACTGTAATATATTGGCTCATAATGCAATGTAATTGTTCAATTCAAAGATACAATAATTGATTAAAGAAATCAAGAATTTAATAAAAATCAAGAATTTCGAAAAGATCAAGTTTCGCTCGGGGCGACCAAATTACTTTTCTTTTAACCATTGGTCAATCTCCATTTCAACCTGTTCATTGGTAAAGCTTTCTCCATTAGCAATTTGGTTTCGTCCTTCCAAAATCTTAATGCGCTGTTCTGCAGTTGTTTGATAGATCAATGAATCAGACCTGGATTCAATTAGCGTGTTAATTGCTGTAAGAAAAGATTTATCGTCAATCCCAGCAATTCTGTGTATTAGGATATTTTTCAATTCAATGGTTGTCATGACTAATTCATTTGAAGCAAAAATACAAAATTTGAGAGTAGATTCTACAAATTATTAAAATGAAAAAAGGGCTTTCGCCCTTTCTTGCACTACAGGAGGCCTGTAATGCCCAAGGAGTTTCCTCCAGGATAACTGCGTTTGGGAGGTCTTACAACCTAAACCGCACACATCGCAAAGATAAAACAGATTAATTCAAAAAGCAAATATTATTTATGCATCTTCGGTATGCATGGATCTATTTACATAATTTTTGCGGTTGTGGCAGCACCTTGCCCGCCTTTGTTTTATTTGGTGATAGGAATTCTTGCAAACGAAAGAATTATAACATCTTCACCTCAATCAAAGAGCATAACAAAAATGACTTTCCAGATTTTTGGAACGATGCCCCATTATTCCAAGGGAGTTTATAAGGTATAATTGAAAATGCAATATACAATAAGCGATAGCTTTACCAGAGATTTGCGAAGTTCCTGAAAAAGGTTGTTATGGGCTTTTATACTAAACGGTTTTAACAAAGAATAATTATTTCCCAAATTAGCATTTGATCTTTTGTGGCATAATATCAACTTTCCCGTTTTAGGCTTCTCATCTCAAATAACTCTTCTGTGGTTATTACTTTTTTAAAACCTTTCAAAATCAATCCATTCCTGAGGACCTTGTCTCCAGACCAGATTTTTGTTTTGAAAAACATGGAAAAAGCAACGTAGGGCGTATCCTTGGGGTCAATGTCTAAAACCAATTGTTCTGCTCTTATCCAATACACTTCAGGAACATGGACTCCTGACAAAAATAAAATAGGTTTTGTTATTTTGTTTTCGATATCCTGAACCTCAGATATTGTCATTTTTGAAAGCAGGGAAATCTTCTTGAGTATTTCTTGGTTTCGGTCAATAAATAATCAGGAGCAATAAAATCGAAAAATCCTTTTGAATTCAACAGTAAATCTGCAATCTTACTGTTTGTGTTGAGGATTGCGCTAAAAACGATATTCGCATCTACAATAATTTTCATTTAATGAACCTATCTCGGTTTTTGGACCACCAATTATCATTTAGTTCATCAGCAAGCTTATCCGCATCGGCTTGGGTGGCTTTACTTTTTGATGTTATTTCAAGATATTCAAGATAGTCCATAATACCCTGAAATCCAAAGGTATCAACATCTTTAGAAATTTTTATTACGATTTGGTCACTTGTTCTTTCAATGATCATAACTTCAATTTTTTATTCAAAATTACTTAATTCCGACATGAAATACAAACCGTTTGGATAACTGTGTAAAAGTAAAGCCTTCAATTGGAGTGAAGGCTTTACTAAATAATTTGGCACAACCTCAATTCTGTTTTTGCGGTTTTGTTTGCACCTTTACCGTTTTTGTTAGTTGGTGATGGAAATTGTTGCAAACGACTGAAAGATAAAGGCTACCGAGTGGTAATCTTTCAAATTATCCCCTCGTGCAAATCCCAGATTGGGAAGCACATTTCGTAATCGTTCCAGATTATATCGCCATGCTCAATCGAATATCCTTTAAACATTTGCTTATCAAGAAATTTTCTGGTCATTGGATTTTTTGCGTTATTTAAAAAACCTGAAAAATCTATCAAACGCTCAACTCCATCGGAGAAAAGAAAATTGATTTTGTATTCTCCTACTATCTCAGCTTTATCTATTGAAATAACCATAACCTTAAATTTTTCTTGTTATTTTTTCAGACGAGAACTCGATATTGTATATAAAGAAATCGATCCACTTTCTGACTATATCGTCACGATAAAGCTCAACAATCCTTTTGAATTTCTTTAAATTTTGGGCATCCAAAGGTGCTTTACCGGGAACGTCCTTGATTATTATCTCCTTAAACTTTCCATTTTCAAAGATAATTTCAGCTTTACTTTCCTTGTCCTGATATTTTCCATGAACATGAGTCGGGTCATGCTCATGGGAATAAAACAGAAAAATCAATCCGAAATATTCATATAATTTTGGCATAATCTTAACTTTATGGCAAAGATAAGAAATCCAAATGACTTATTTCGCCAAATTGAATTGAAATGTAAAAAGTAAAGCCATCACTTGGAGTGAAGGCTTTACTAAAATCGCAATTATCAATGATTCTGATATTTATCATATTGCTTACTTCAAAGTAAACTGTTGCAGCCTACCATCTTGAAAACAGCATACACCGAACGTAAAGAAACACGTTCCGTATTTCTAAGCACACTTAATCCTTAATACAACGAACGGAATGACCAGAAGCAAAACTACCGCCCCCATTTTGAACATGTAAAGAAATTTCATCTATAGTTCTTCTCCCAGCATGTTTCTCGTCATATTTTGAAGAGCTCCAAAAATCAGCATAGCTTCCTAAATCACTGAATACTCCGCCCCAATTCCGTTGTCCTGCAGGAATAGCTGTAAAACCAGTTTCATTAGTTGCACCAGCATTTGGTTTAAGCCAATGAGTATAACCGATTTCTTTAAGTTTTCCACCAGCAATACTTTCTGTACCCAAATAATCAGTTAATGTCGTCCAATCAATATTAGTAGGTACATGCCAGCCTTGAGGTGCCAATTTCCCAGTGTTAACAGCAAACCAGTTATACAAAGCTCCATTTACCTTCATTTGTGAAGCATCATTTTGATACCAACAATATGCTGGAGTCGCAAGTTTAGCCCATTCTGATTGATCTTTCACATTTGAAATACTCTCACCATCATTAAATTTTGTTGTTCTCAGATTCTCAACCATCCAAACTTGGTTGCCAATAGTTATTGTGTTATATATATTGCCATCAATATCCGTAACAGTAGACCCTAATGCAGGCTTTTCTTTTATAAGATTAACCTTGTCATAGTAATCAATTTTGGGCGCAATTTCTCCAAGTATTTTCGCTCCGTCCATAAATATTATTTTATGCATGTAAATTCCCAGATTCGCCTGTGTCTGTGTCTTCTCTAACTTCATATTTACCACATTATATATAACTTTTGCTACAATTTTTCGATTGATGTTTCCATTTTGATTTTTCCGTGATGCAATGAAACTTTCTGCCTTTAGTGGATCCATCCTTAAATTAAAATCAAAGTCATTATTGTTCAATGTTGGACTATATCTAAATGTAAAATCAGTGTAAGTAAGAGGATATTTGGTAATTAAAGTACTGTTCCATAATTCGGTAATCGGGAAGCTGCTTTTTTCTGTGTTCCATTTGCCAATAGATGCTTCACATGTATATGAATATATTTTATTAAAATCTGCTGTTTCAATTCCGGTTTTTACCTCATCTAAAATTTTGCGTGAATACTGAGGCCATCTGAATTCATCATTGCGAGAATTTTCATAATTAGTTTTATCAAAAACTTTCACAAATATATCAAACCATCGGATCTGATATTGTGGTTCTTCAATCGCATTACCAAGTATTTGATAGTTATTGGCTTTAAGAGTAAAGTAAAATCCTTCTTTACTTGTCATAATAGGCTGACTATATGATTGATTACATGCCATTATAATGATAAAACCAATTGAAAGTTTCATCCAAAAATTATAATAAAATAAAGCAGTTTTTGCTGTGCAATAATTTTGTTCCATTGTATTTATATTTAAATTTTCAACGTAGTAAGTCGTTACAATTACATCCTATTTTTTTCGAATCTGGTTTTTTAAGTCTTCCTTTATTATTGATAATCAGATAACTAAAACTAGTTGTTTATAATTTATGAAGTTGGTTTACCCTAGTCTGTTTTGCTAATAAAACCTCATAAACAAAGTCGCTTATCTTTTTATCATCCATACCTTCAACTTGAAAGATCAACGATGCAGCTCCGTTAGATGATATTGAAATAATGTGTTTCCGGGTAAACCAAAATACTGCAAAAAAAATTAAGGTAGGTACCAACCCCATTGGCGCTTGATAATATGCACTGCCTAAGGCACAAATCGCAGTAAGAATAATAAATATAATATTGCTTTTGTATTTTATCGTAATAGAGCTAATGTCTTCAAGAAAAATACAAATAAAAAAAGATTGGCCCCATACACTATCAGTCATCTGAATACGGTGATTTGTCAAAATGATTTTTTCGTCATCTGATGTGATAATTTTTGCCTCATTCGGTAAAAGTGTCATAATTTAAAGGTTTTTAATGTTGCGCTTACTCTATTCGGTTTTCAGCATCCCCGCTCATTGCTACTAATTTTTTATCAAGAATATTAATTTTTTCTATGTAATGAACATCAGAAAAATGCCTTCCGTAGTGTGTGACCTTTTATAATCATCAACGTTCCTTTATGGAAGAAAAATTACCAATTAAAATTCAATGTCGTTTAGTTAAGAAATTTTCGGTTATGAAAATTTTGTCAAAAAAAACAGCGTGAACAATTGCTATTACTCGTATCTGAGGGAGTCGAAGCCCTGTGCACAAGGTAAAGCAACGCTCACGCTTTACGTGAGCGTTTGCTAAACTTCCCTGTGCACTCAAATTTCGACTTTTCAGATACAGGATTATCAGCTAAACGCTATATTTTATATTTTTTTGAAACTACTGTTGATGCTATTTACATAGGCAATCTTTTAAATTGATGAAATTTTTGTTTGTATTATGGCAAATGTATGAATAATAAAATTTAATCCTTGCAATTTTCAAAAGTTATTTAGGCAATCAAATCACGAAATCTATAAGACAATATCCCCATACAAATCAAAATCTTCAGACCCGGTAATCTTAACCTGATAATAATTGCCAATTTTTAATTTTGTATTTGCTGAAATCAGCACTTCCCCATCAACTTCGGGTGAATCGAATTCGGTGCGGCCAATGAAATAATCGCCTTCCAAACGGTCAATCACAACTTTAAGGGTTTGGCCTATCTTGGCAGCATTGATCTCGGCGGAAATTTGCTGTTGGATTGCCATTATTTCATCGGCACGGGCTTGCTTCACTTCCACCGGAATTGAATCTTCATATTTTTCACCCGCATAGGTATCTTCTTCGTGGGAATATGGAAAAACACCCAATCTTTCGAAACGCATTTCACGAACAAAAGATTTCAGTTCTTCAAAGTCTTCATCCGTCTCACCAGGATGTCCAACCAACATGGTAGTCCTTAGATGAATACCTGGAACCTCAGCCCTTATCCGCCGGATCAATTCGATCGTTTCAGCCTTTGTCGTATTGCGCCTCATCAATTTCAGGACACTGTCGCTGCAATGTTGCAAAGCAATATCAAGATATCTGGCCACATTTGGCTTTTCCTTCATCACATCGAGCAATTCATAAGGAAAATTGGCAGGATACGCATAATGAAGTTTTACCCATTCAATTCCTTCGATATCCGATAGTTTAGCTACCAGTTCGGCCAATTTACTTTTTTTGTAAAGGTCAATGCCATAGAAGGATAGATCCTGGGCTATAACCAACAGTTCTTTGACCCCTTTTGATGCCAATCCTTGAGCTTCTGTAATCAAATCCTCCATCGGAACCGAAACATGTGCGCCTGTCATTCGCGGGATTGCACAATAAGAACAGGTCCTGTTGCAACCTTCCGAAATTTTCAAATAAGCATAATGGGAAGGGGTAGTCAGATAACGTTGGCGGGACAATGATAATTTATAATCGGCTTTCAAATCCTCTACCATCTTCCTGACCTGAAATTTGCCATAAAAACCATCCACCTCAGGTATTTCCGCTATTAGCTCATCTTTATAACGTTCAGTCAAACAGCCAAATACAAATATCTTGTCTATCAGTCCCTGATTTTTAGCATCGGCATACTCCAATATGGTGTTTACCGATTCCTCTTTTGCATCCAGGATAAAGCCACAAGTATTGATGGCAACAATCCGTGCATCAGAATCATCCGAGTCGTGTGTCACTTCATAGCCATTGGCTTTCATCTGGGCCAAAAAAAGTTCAGAATCGACAAGGTTTTTGGAACATCCCAAAGTGACAACATTAATTTTCTTTTTCATAATATAAAAAATTTCAAAAGATTAATTAATTGCCCATCCTTTTCATTCAAGTTCACTAATTATTGGAATACATTCAAATATGTAATACGTTAAATATTAAGAAATTGCATCAAATCCCCCCTGCCCCCCATTAGGAAATGGGGAGTTCTTCAAACTTAATTTGCTTCCTTTATAATGTATTCATGAATAACGTGACCCAGAGGGATAAGCAGTATCCTATAAAACAAAAGGATGCACTTTGGCATCCTGAAATTATGTAATGCGTTAATATTCAATTAAATAACGAATCTACGAACTCGTTGCGGTTAAAAATCTGCAAATCTTCCAAACCTTCACCGACCCCAATGTATTTGACAGGAATCTTAAACTGATCGGAGATTCCAATCACAACGCCACCTTTAGCAGTTCCATCCAATTTCGTAAGAGCCAGGGCTGTTACTTCGGTGGCCAGGGTAAATTGTTTGGCCTGTTCAAAGGCATTCTGACCTGTTGAACCATCGAGAACGAGTAACACTTCGTCGGGAGCAGAAAGATAGACCTTTTGCATCACTTTCTTGATTTTGGAAAGTTCATTCATCAGGTTAATCTTATTGTGAAGACGACCCGCTGTGTCGATAATCACCACATCGGCTCCCATCGCTTTTGCCGATTGCAGGGTATCAAAAGCCACTGAAGCAGGATCGGATCCCATGTTCTGACGGACAAGCGGAACCCCTACCCTATCGGCCCAGATCTGCAACTGATCGATTGCCGCAGCCCTGAAAGTATCGGAAGCACCCAGAACTACTTTTTTACCGGCAGCTTTAAATTGATGGGCAAGTTTGCCAATCGTGGTCGTTTTACCAACGCCGTTAACACCAACAACCATAATCACATAAGGTTGGCCGATTGGGGAAAGGTCAAAATCGGATACATCTGTTGAGTTATTCTCAGCGAGTAAGGCAACAATTTCTTCCTTCAGGATTCGGTTCAATTCAGATGTACCAATGTATTTATCGGCAGCAACCCTTCTTTCGATCCTGTCAATAATCTTTAAAGTGGTTTTAACCCCAACATCGGAGGATATCAGGATCTCTTCAAGATTATCGAGTACATCTTCATCAACGGTGGCCTTCCCGATTATTGCCCTTGAAATCTTCTTAAAAACACTCTCTTTGGTTTTTTCAAGTCCTTTGTTCAGGCTCTCTTTCTTCGATTTGGTAAAACTGAAAATTCCCATAAAATGACCGGAATAAAAAAATCGACTAATTATACATACAAAAAAAGAGAGCTCTCACCACTTACGATGAAAGCTCTTCTCCTACAAAAGATGTAAATTATTTACTTTTAAAATAATCATTTACCAGATCGTTGGGAATTACTTCCTCGACGAATTTGTACGCACCGGTTTTCTCAGACTTAACCATCTTAATTACTTTGGAATAAGTTTTACCGGCTCCCTTTTGAAGTGATGCTACTACTTTCTTTGCCATGGTTCAATTTATTTAATTTCCCGGTGAACGGTTACACGTTTCAGAATTGGATTGAATTTTTTCAGTTCCAGGCGTGCCGGTGTATTCTTCCGGTTCTTTTTGGTCACATAGCGGGAAGTTCCGGGTTGCCCGCTTGCTTTGTGTTCTGTACACTCCAAAATGACCTGTACTCTGTTACCCTTTTTTGCCATTGCTCAGTAGCTATTAAATGGTTTCTAAATAACCCTTGGCTTTTGCTTCCTTGATCGAAGCAGCCAATCCGTTTTTGTTAATCGTCCTCAACCCTGCGGCTGTAACGTTTAATTTGATCCACCTGTCCTCCTCAGGAAGGTAAAATCTCTTGGTGAAAATGTTCACCATAAATTTCCTATTGGTCCTACGTTTTGAGTGGGAAACATTGTTCCCAAACATCACCTTTTTACCCGTTATCTGACAAACTCTCGACATTTTGAGTATATTTTTACTTTCGTCCTACATTTTTCAAACAGTTCGCAAAGTAAAGCCTTTTTGTTTAATTAATCAAGCACTTGTACTCTTTTTTGTTGATAGTTGCATCTATTTATCAACAATTATATAAACAATTATATTACAGTACATTACTGCTATTTCCATATTATTGTCATTAACAAAAACAGGTGACAGCCGACAAATTTCAACATATTTTCTGAAATCAGGCCTACAATTCAACTCTTTCATTAATTTTGATAGCTCATAAAACGGAGAATTTTGAAAAACAATACAAATAAATATTACCCCACTTTCTGGCAGGCAGCGAATCTGATCGTTCTATACATCTTTATACAGACAGTAATCGATTTTCCGCTGGCCATTTACGATTACAACCATGGGACCGATTGGTTGTATCAACCCTGGATCAAAGCACCTGTTTTCATCGGTTCAACTTTACTGATCCTTTACCTCGGTTACCACTTTTCGGGATTGTCATTTAAAGATGTGTTTTCTTTCATAAGTTTTAATGTACTCCTGATACCTGCAATGATCGTTGCTTTTGGCGGATTGGAGTATTTCCTGAACGAAATCAATATCCGGTTTGAAAAGGTACTCCCACCGCCAGCTTGGTTTATGGAATTGTTCTCAAGGCTTTTTGATTCTGATCTGGGCGTTTGGGGCGGAATACTGCGGATCGTGATCATCGCCCCAATCGTTGAAGAATTGATTTTCAGGGGAGTGATCATGTCGGGATTTTCACGGGTTTACCATCCTGTTTTTGCCATATTCTTTTCAGCACTGTTATTTGCGCTTTTTCACCTCAATCCATGGCAGTTTCCGGCAACTTTTGCACTTGGACTGATCCTTGGCTGGATAAGGATACGCACAGGCTCAGTTCTGGCTTGTATTGCCGGCCATGCCATCCACAATGGATTGGTGTTTTTATCGGTCACTTATTACCTTGAACTGAAGGACCTTCCAATCATGCAACCAGGAGTTACCCGAAACTACCTGATCAACATCGTGCTAATGATTTTCGGGATTGTGTTGGTTTGGCTGGTAACCAGAGCGAAATACAAGATCGTGAAAGCAACCCTAAAGGCCCAAAAATTCAGCTGACATTTTAAACGAAAGGACTCGTGGTTTGATAAAAAAAGCTAAATTTGCAGCCGTTGAGACAACAACGGGGTGTAGCGCAGCTTGGTAGCGCGCGTCGTTCGGGACGACGAGGTCGTCGGTTCAAATCCGGCTACCCCGACAGATTAAAAGACCTGAAATACAGCAGGTTACAGAGCCTTCCAGATGATGGGAGGCTTTTTTATTTAAAACCGGTTTGCTAATCTACAAACATTAAAAGGGCAAATGGACAATTTTGACTTTGTTGACTATTCGTATCAACATTTATAAGATCAAATCAGATAAAGCATATAAATTGAAAAAGGATGAAACCAAGCGGCATCATCCTTTTTACTAAACCTAACCTAACCTAAACCTAACCTGTGCAAACGTACCTATTTAATTTGTATTTTGCAAGGGTTTTGAGAGAAAAATGAAAAAAAAATCAAAATATTTTTTACGCATTAAAATATCCACATTTTAATGGTTTTTATTTTCAATTTAACCTTGATTTTGTATTAACCCATCAAAACTCCACCTTTATCGTTGCCACAGGTATAATTCCAATGCTTTTGGAGGTCGATTCGACTATTTTGCCCGATTGGTAGGCAAATTTCATTCGGTAAATGTTCTTCCGGTTGGTCAGGTTTTGGATATCAGCCATAAATATCCAGGCTCTTTTAGTTTTATTCACACGGTAGCTCAAACCAGCATCAAACCGTTGATAGGTGGGCAACCTTTCACCATAGGTTTCATAGACATCGTAAACAACCCTTTTATTTTTTAGGCTTAACACTTGATCTACAGGAGTATAGCGAAAACCGCCCCTTATAAGTGTTTTAAGGTTAAAACCAATTGTATTTTGCCGGTCCTTGCCAACCGCAAATTCTTTACCACCAGTCAGGTTATAGATAAAACTGTTGTTGTAATAGGTATTGTACCAATTTCCATCAGGGGCTTTGTATTTTGAATCAAATATTGAAGCAGTAAGCAGAAAATAATAATTGTGCGTGAAATCCTTTTCAAGGGTAAATTCGATCCCCTTGTTAAGCCCTTTTCCATTGTTTACCAAAACCATATCGGGCAGACCATAGGAAGAATTCAAAATCGAATATTGGCTACTAAGACTTGTCGATACCGGCACTTTTGAAAGGGCTTGAACATAGGCTTCAAGTCCCAGGTGCCAATCTGAACCAAATTGTTTGTTATAACCTAATGTAAAATGCAGTGCCTTGATTGTCTTTAAATTGCTGTTTGCCTCAGAACGATGGGTATTGTCGATCTTTATCTTGTAATTGTAGATCGAAAGCGGTTCAATACGCGAATGAAATCCGCTTCCAAAGCTAATTTGCTGATTGAATGGCAAATAGAGAACAACTCCTATGCGCGGCTCCAAAATCAGTTCTTTGGTAATCCCCGAATGGAGAATATGCATTCCGGTATTGATTTCGATTGGAGCATTGGCCTTGAATTTCCATTGTGCAGAATAACTGTTGTGCCAACCGTTGGTTCTGGTATTTAAAAGTGTATCATAGACACCAGCAGATACAAGCCTTTCTGCAAAAAGATCGGCTTTCAGATTGTTATGGCTGATCCCCAACCTGATGGAGTGGTGAGAATTGAATTTATGGTTCAGTACCATCGAAAACCTCAATGCAGGTGTTTTGAACGTTTCGTTGTAGGTCACAGTTTTGTTGAAAAGAGTATCGATCACATCGTTTGTGAACCCTTCATTCTGGTAACTGAATCCCAATGTTGTGCGCAAATAAGTTTTGGAATCCGGTAAAATCCACAAGTGCTTCATCCCGGCAACGCCTAAAAAATGGGTTTCAAGGTACTCGTCCTTATCTGCTCCGTTTTTGATCTGTGCAACATCGGTAGAGGCCAGGTCACCCACTTTACTTGCACCACCAATTGTAAAAAAGTCAAAAGTACCCGATTTCTTCGTTTTAAAAGTGGTTTTTACTACCCAATCCGTAGAACGAGGAATGATACCCAAAGTTTCAGGATCGATAACGCCATAACTTGTTAAAAAACTGAAATTGGCATACCTGAAATTGGCATACCATGAATCGCCCGATTTCTTATTGAAAGGCCCTTCAGCAGAAGCTTCTGCGCCTACAACACTAAGTCCCAATGAATATTCATGTTTCGATGCATTGCCCGTCCGCAAATTCAGGTCCATAACTCCCGAATAGGCATTACCATACTCAGCAGGGAAAGCACCTGTAAAAAAGTCGAACCCTGACAATGCATTGGTTGTGATCATTGAATAGGCACCACCTGATGCCCCCTGGCCGCTTGACAGATGGTTTGGATTGGGGATTTCAATCCCCTCCAACCGCCAGAGTAAACCTCGTGGTGAATTGCCCCTAATGACAATTTCATTCTTGTCGTCCCCATTTCCAGCAGCTACACCCGGAAAATTGGTAACCATCCGTGAGGCATCAAAATACCCACCAGCATAACGTGCAGCATCCTGACTCCGCAAGGTGCGGACACTCACGGAGGCCATTGTATTGAGGGCACGGCCTGTTTTCCCACGAACCTCCACCTCTCCTGTTTGTTGCGGAGTTTCTGAAAGGGTGCAGACAAGTACAGTCTCTTTACCGGAACCGACCTGAATATCCTTAATTGTTTGCGTGTTATATCCCAAGAATGATACGGTCAAAGTATGCCTTCCGGGAGGCAAAAAAATATGAAACCTGCCCATAGAATCGGTGGAACAGCCATTGAACTTAGCGAATGATGTAACAATTACATTAGCTCCAGGCAAAGGGATATGGCTCTCGGCATCGATTACCGTCCCGGAAAGCTTCTGGTTATTGACCTGTGCAACAAGATGTTCAATGCCTGAATATAAAAACAGGTGGAAGAAAAGGAGAAATTGAAATATTTTAAATTTAGCTTTGAACATTAACAGGCGATCAATTAATTCAACTGATAAACCCTCACATAATCAACTTCATACTTAATTGGGTATTTGGCACGGGCAGGGTCTCCCCCGTTCCCACCAATCGCAAGGTTCAGCAGCAAATATTGGGGTTTTGTAAAAGGGTTGCTGCCATCCGAATTGATCGTTTCGGAAAGCATGGTGGTATTTAACAATTCATCATCAAGATAAAGCTTAATAAATTCAGGTGTCCAGTCCATTCGCCAGACATGGAATTTCTTGCTCCACTTTGGATCAGATGTCCGGAATTTTGTAAATGGAATCCTTTCAGTGTGCCATTTTGCCACATTCCGTTTTTCGGTTCCCCAGGCCACATTTGCCAAAATCGTTGGAAGACCCTTGACACGATAAAATTCCATAATGTCGATCTCTCCATTCGAAGGCCAGGGATGGGTTGAACCCAATGTCCAGATGGCAGGCCACGAACCCATGGTTGTGTCGATACGCGCCCTGATTTCGAACCGACCATACAACCATGTGTGCAGGTCTTGTGTATTGATGCTTGCCGAAGAATACTCCGCAAATTCACGGTTGGTTTTCCAACCCTTGCTATCCTTTTGATAGTTTGGATTTGCTTTTCGTTCCCGTTTCCCATCGATGACCAACACTCCTTTTTTACATTTGGCATTGGTTTCCTGATACCATTGCAATTCTTCATTACGGACAAAGCCTTTTTCAAAGGTCCAATTTTTAGGATCGGGTTTACCTTTTTTTGAAAACTCTTCAGACCACACCAATTTCATTCCCGGGATTTTAGCTGGAAGTTTGGAACCATGTGAAAATTTACCAGCAGATTGGGCAAATATGGATTGGGCAAAGGCAAGCAGAATTAGTTGCAGGAAGACAAGTTTCATATTCATCGATTCAGTTTATTAATTGTTCGGATATTTAATAGAATTTGTAAAATTAAAAGAAAAATTATAAACCTGTAAGAAATACAAGTCCCTAATGGGACTTTTCAATGATAAGTTGACAACTTTCTACCAATAAAAAAACGGCTGCCCCAAAAGATGAAGCAGCCGCCAAATTGATTAAGATTACAAATTAATAACCCGTATTTTGTTTTAAAACACCTGGCTCAAGATCCATCTGAGTTTGAGGAACAGGCTGATATTTATCTTTAGGCGTATCGAATGTTGCGCCTTTCATTACGTCTGGCCTTGTCCTTAGATCAGCAGTGGCAAACGCTTCAAGAGTAGCTTTCATGCTGCCCGGAGTAGCGATATCCCAACGTCTCAGGTCAAAGAAACGCATACCTTCAGTTGCAAATTCAAGACGTTGTTCCCACTGAACTGCTTTCATTGCTGCAGCTTTATCAGCAAAAGATGTATATGTCCCAATCTTGTAATTGGCAGCAGGTTTTGTAAAGTCAACATATTGTTTCCAGGTGTCACCTGTATTGATTTCCTGTGGCAATTTATAGATACTAACCTTTCCCATCACCACTTCGTTACCAGCCCTGGTACGGATCATATTGACATATTTCAATGCGGTTGGAAGGTCACCCTCATTGGCAGCGACTTCAGCCCTCCACAACAGGATATGGCCATAACGCAGGTAACGGAAGTTGTTGGCATTGATACCTGTCTGCCATCCGCTGGTTGTTGACAAAGTATTGCGTTCTGATTTGTAGAAGAAAGTTTTCTCAACCGTTACATAAGGTCCGCCCCATGATTGGTCACGGATCCAGTCCATACCGCGCATGATACCCCAATCCATATATGGAAGTCCGCGACGGCCCATAGTAAAGTCAATGCGTGGATCCAGAAGGTCAGTTGCAGGTTCAAAATATCCAGATGTTATAACTTTTCCCGTTGCATCCTTAATATCATCAGAAGGAATCCTCTGGTCATTCTTTAAATCCGTAGCATTGAATGTATCGAACAATGGTAAACCATTGGTGTCAACTTTAAAAGCATTAGCAAGGTTCTGTGTTGGCTGGTGGAAACCGCAGCACATACCCAATTCAGGGGCATAAGGGGCATTTAATCCAATACCCATTTCACCATTCAGTGATTCGTTGATGTCGTTGACATTCCTTTGGATTTCAAAAATACCTTCTACGTTGTTATTTTGAGCAATCCGGAAGTTGTCAAAGAACTTTGGTGCAAGCTGAAATTGGCCACTGGCAATAATTTCGTCAAGCAATGGTTTTGCTGAAGCATAATCGAGTACTTGGAGATAAGCCCTGGCGGCTAGAGCTTTCGCAGCCCATTTGGTTGCACGCCCAACCTGTGATTGTTTTGCAGGAAGATTGGCGGCGGCAAATGTAAGGTCATCCTCGATGAATTTGAGCACCACACCGGCGGCATTGTCGTTTGAAATTGTATTGGCAACGTCAATCTTATCTTCAGGGATAAGGGGGATTTTGTCACCGAAAACCAACCAGGATTCAAAATAATACAAACCTCTGAGGAAACGGGCTTCAGCCTTAAATTCAGTTGCTGTAGCCGCCGGGAGGGATGTTGTTTTTGCAATTACATTCAAAACAATGTTGCAACGGTTAACACCCATACCAATATTCAACAACCATTTATCAGCAGGATAATTGTTTGTTGTCGAAACTTCCCAACGTTCGATTTCGTTGATTGGGATCTGGTCACCAATATATGAACCCTTTGCTGCATCATCGGATGCTACGGAACCATAGGTCCAGTTGGTGATGGAAGCACCCCAGGAAACAGCCCACAAGGCCGATCCTTTGACCATACTGTATGCTCCGGTCAACAATGCGCTAACCCCCTTTTCGCTGTAAAACACATCTTCGGAAGTCGATCCAAGTGGCTTTTTATCAAGGAATGAATCGGCGCAAGAATAAGATATGGCCAATAAAAAGCAGGTAGCCACTATAATTGATAGTTTTTTCATATCATTCTTTTGTTTTTAAATTTATACTCTTCATAATCAATTACAGACCAAGTGTCAATCCAACTGTAATCTGACGTGGTGTTGGCCATGAACCCTGGTCAACACCCATATTCATACCTGATGAATCAAGTTCAGGATCGAGGCCCTTGTATTTGGTAAGGGTAAACAAGTTGGTAGCCTGAAGATAGACACGGAGGCTTTTCATTTTTAATTTATTAAGGGTGTTCTGAGGAACAGTGTAACCCAACCTCAAAGTTTTCATCCTAAGATAAGAGCCGTCCTCAATAAAGGCTGTGGAAGCTTCCTGTGAATGGGCTGCACCATCAAGCATAGGCAATCTTGCAGTTGTGTTGGTTGGAGTCCATGAATTGTAAAGGGCATCCTTGCTCAAACCACCGACAAACTGTCCATAGTCGATCCAACGGCTGACATAGTTGATCATGTCGTTGCCATAACTTCCATAAAAGAACATGGTCAGATCGAAGTTGTTGTATCCCAGATCAATGTTCAAACCACCTGTGAATTTAGGATGAGGATCGCCAATAAACGTACGGTCTTTGTCCATTGTGATTTTGCCATCACCATCCAAATCCCTGTATTTAAAGTGGCCTACAGTTGTATAGGAATCAAATTTAGGGGCAGCAGCAGCTTCGGCAGCAGTCTGGATAATCCCATCAGCGATCAAACCATAGAACATCGGATATGCCTGGGCTGTTGTGGCACGGGTATATTCAACCTGACGGAGTGAATAACCTACAACTTCTTTCAAATTGTTTGAAAGCGATACAACTTCGTTTTTATAATGAGACCATGTTGCATTCACAGCATAGGTAAATTTACCATCCATTAAAGTGTTATGATAACCCAATTCAACATCAACACCGTTGTTTTTCATTTTGCCAATGTTTACATAAGGAGGTTGGGCTGTACCCATTACTTGTGGTACGCTCAATCTGTAAAGCATGTCGGAAGTATTGCGTTGCCATACATCAACTGCTAAAGTGAGTTTTTTGTCCAACATGGTGGCATTGATACCAAAATTTTTGGTTTCGGTGGTCTCCCAGGCTACGTCGGGGTTACCTTTTGTTGAAGGCTCAAATCCTGCAACAGCAGAACCGGTTGTCCCATTCAAATTGTAAGCAGCGGTATAACCGTTGGTTCCAAACGTGGAATACATGTTGTATTCCCCGATCTGGTCATTACCCGATTTTCCCCAACCGGCCCTAACCTTTAACATGTCCAACCAGCCTTTTGTGCCGGACATAAAGCTTTCCTTGCTGACTTCCCATGCGCCAGAGGCTGCCGGGAAAATACCATAACGATTGGCTGCACCAAACCTGGAAGAACCGTCACGGCGTGCTGTAGCTTCAAGGAAATATTTTCCCATCAGGTCATAATTGGCACGTCCGAACTGGGAAAACAAAGCCCAGCTTGATCCGGTACCACTATTGATTTTATTGATCTCCCCGGAATTAAGCTGCATATAATCAGGAGCCAAGGAAAAGTATTGGCTACGGCCGGCAGACATTTCCTGATAAGTGCTCTCAACAGCTTCTGTTCCAAGGACCACATTAATTTTGTGGTTTTCGCCAATTTGTTTGTTGAAATTGACAGTGTTTGACCAGTTCCATAACATTGAATAGTTCGAGTCAACTGTCAAACCTGCTACAAAGTTAGGTTCTGCATTTTCAACGGTAGGGATCGTATAGGATTTGGCATTCCACTGACCTACGTTGTATCCGAATAAAGTCTTAAATGTCAAACCCTTCATGATGGTTGCTTCAGCGAAAACATTTCCAAGTGCGCGGAACCATTTCCCATCGTTGTTTTTGGCATGGTCCAACATCGCAACAGGGTTGGCAGCATTTCCGGTACCCGGAGCTTTTGTTCCAGCAAAATTGCCCATGATGTCATACACAGGAACAATTGGTTGCATACGATAGGCCATCGAAATAGCGTTACCTTCGCCGTTGTTTCCAAAGTCACCTTTTTGGTTGATGTAAATAGCCTGAAGGGATTGACCAACTTTAAGCCATGTACTAAATTTGGTCTCAGCATTGACACGGAAATTGTACCTTTTGAAACCAGTATTGATCAGGAATCCCTGTTCATCCAAATAATTACCGGATAATGAGTAGGTTGATTTTTTACCCCCACCTGAAACAGACAGGTCGTATTCCTGAACAACCCCAGTACGGTAGATTTCATCATACCAGTTCGTACCCAGTTTATTGGCTTTAAAAATCTGGTAATCGGGATATTTATATTTTGCAGGATCCACGCCAGAACTTCCAGCCGCAGCACCTGCTGGTAATACATAATCCGGTATCGTTGGTGTAATTCCACTACCATATTGCTGGGAATTAGGGGCATTGCCCAGGTTTTTAGCCTGTAACCATACAGCCTGGCCATATTCAGGAGTTGTCAACATGTCGTAACTGTTTGTGGCCTGAGAAAATCCTGTCCTAACAGATAATGTAATACTTGGTTCCTGGTTTTCACGTCCGTGTTTGGTTGTAATCAAAATTACACCGTTTGCTGCGCGGCTACCATAAATAGCTGCCGAAGAAGCATCCTTAAGGATAGACATCGACTCGATGTCGTTAGGGTTAACATTGTTACCCGGACCTACAGGAACACCATCAATAACATACAAAGGATTTGGATCACCAATTGTACCGATACCATGGATACGGATCGTTGCCTCACCACCAGGAACGTTACTGGAAGTAACAGTAATACCTGAAACCTGCCCCTGCATACGGCTTACAACACTTGTTGCAGAGGATGTTTTCAATTGTTTGTCAGAAATCGTTGAAATTGAACCGGTTACCTCTTCTTTTTTACGTGTGCCATAACCAACAACCACAACTTCCTCAACACCAACAGTTTCAGTTTTCATCACTGCATCGATTACATTGCCCTGTCCGATGGCTATCTCTTGCGATACCATCCCGATAAACGAGAATGCAAGGGATTTTCCAGATGCAGGTACTGAAAGACTGTATTTTCCATCAATATCTGTAATGGTACCAGTGGTGGTCCCTTTTACAACAACAGAGACACCGGGAACTGAAGCACCGCTCTCATCCGTAACTTTACCTGAAATTGACTTTTGTGCAAAAGCCATTCCGGTCGTCAATACCATTAGAAGAACCAGAGAGAGTAATGTTCTGGTCCATTTTCCTTTTGGCAGAAAAATCAGATTTTTTTGTTTCATAAATACATAACATTAAAATTAGTAAATAATTATAAAAGAACGCGTTATTAAGTTATTGTGCGATAATTAATTAACAAAACCGAGAATTACAGAATATACTGATTAAGGTATTTTAATCAGTAGGGTGAGGGCTTTATCCGAAATTTTTTAACAATTAAGATCATTTATTAAGCTAATTTTTATGATTAATAAATCATTAAATTTAAGATTCAAAATGATAACTATTCCTAACCAATTGTTTACATAGTTAAAAGACACAATTAATTGGACAATCATTTAATTCTCGTGGCAAACATAGAGATAAGAAAAATCAAATCAAAGGATAATTTTGGTTATTTTTTACAATTTTTTAACCTTAAAATACAATTTGAATAGTTCAACGGTAAATTGATCAAATTCCAAAAACCTTCCTCCTATTGCACCGCTTAGAAATAAATGGCCAAAATTAAAAAGTGCATTTTACTTTTAAGTTGTAACATAAATATTTAAGCTATTATTGCATTTTGACATTCATGTAAAAAATAATAATTCTAAAAGTTTAATATAATCTGCAATATATTTTCAATTAATAAATCCTAAAAGTTTATATGATTTATATCAAACATCAAGGCCTGGCAATTAACCAGAGGCCTCTTAAAACATTTTCATTATCTTCGGCCCAAAATTTAAATTAAACGCTATGGCTTTGTCATTGAGCAAATATTCGATGGTTATTTTGATATCGGTTTCACTAATTGGAGCCACCGCATGTCAAAATAGTGGTTTAAATATAGTTACAGTAACTGGTGAAATACCTGTTTCCAGGATGGGGGTGACACTGCCAAATGAACATGTGCTGGTGGATCCAGTTTCAATTGATTCAGTAGGCCTGTACCATTATGACAGGGATTCAGTAATTGCAAAGGTTTTGCCCTATTTTGAAGAGCTGAAACCTTTCAAGGTTGCCACATTCGTGGACGGGACACCTGAATTTATGGGCCGGGATCCGCAATTGCTTGCAGAACTTTCACGTAGGACGGGGATAAACATCCTTACCAATACTGGATGGATCGCATCTGATGATGAAAAACACCTTCCCAAAGAGATCAAAGATATGAGTGCAGAAGAGATCGCAGCAGTCTGGATCAACGAGGCAAAAAATGGGATCGGAAATACAGGAATCAAACCTGGTTTTATAAAAATCGGACTTAATAAAGTAATTTTGTCGGAAACCGATAAAAAACTTGTTGCAGCAGCGTGCCTAACCCATTTGGAGACAGGTCTTACGATTATGTCGTTTACCGGGCCTGCCGACGCCGCCAATGAACAAATAAAAATCCTGAAAAAGTATGGCGTTGATCCTTCGGCTTTTATATGGTCACATGCCATGGAAGAGGCCGTAAGCAAAAAAATCCTTGCAATTTCACTGATGGGTGCCTGGATCTTATTAGATGGGATCCAAAGTGAGATGATGCCTCAGATTGAGATCGAAAAATTATTGATAAATTTAAAATCCACGCGACAACTTAACCGCATATTGCTCTCGCACGATGCTGGTTGGTATCAGCCCGGAAAACCCAACAGGAAAATATTCCGTCCCTACTCTGATCTTTTCACTTCCTTTTCGTTGCTTTTATTGAGTGAAGGATTTACCCGTGAAGAACTTGACCAGATGACCATTAAAAATCCTGCAGAAGCCTTTGCAGTAAGGGTAAGGAAGATTAAAAAATAGCGTGGGGCTTGGGGCATAGAGCTTGGGGCTTTTGGGGAAACAGGAGACTGAAGAACGGAAACCACTTAATTATTTAATATCATGATATCTAAATACTGGTATTATTTTGTTTCCAATTCCTGCTTTATCGTCGCGGGTCACCTTTAACGGGAAGCTTGGCCAATTTCTCAACTTCAAGGGAAGGATGCCCAAATTCGGAAACCACTTTTCCAAGGATCAGGTAAACGCCATGGCCGGAAAATGGCCAGCTTTTCAAACAAGGCGGAAAATGGACGGTCTCGAAAAACTCACCGGAAAGATCAAGGAAACTTCCGAAATTCATGATCTCTTTCCTTGAAGTGCTCACATATTTAATGGTGACCAGAAGTCCCACCATGCGGACCGATTTGCCGACATATCGTGACAGGTCGTTGGCCATCACTTCGCCACGAAAATTGGTCTGCAACAAATCGAACCAGCTCATTGTCACCGGAAATCCTAGCAATTCAATCTCATCGTAAGCAGCCTCGACACGTGTTTGCTCCATCTTTGGCAGTTCCCATTTTTTTGAGGGAATGTCAAACAGGCTGTTCGGAATATTTTGCTTGCTCTTGCTCAACATCATATGGGCTTCCCACAACAGGTGCATCTTGGGTTTACCGGTAAACCGCAACGCCCCCAACCGGATCAACAATACCAGTTGTTCGATCCCGATGGCTACCCGGTGCAAAAGGTCTTCGAGCGACTGAAACTCGCCACCTCGTTTCCGTTCAGCAACCAACTGATGTTGGAAATTATTTTCAAGATTGGCCACAAGGTTAAAACCCAGATAGATGCTATCACCATCAATTGTTGTTGCTTCGAGACTTTTGTTGATACAAGGAAGTTCTATCAGTCCCCCGCACCGCCGTGCTTCGTTCACATAAACCCAGGTACGGTAGAACCCGCCAAAATTGTTGATGACCGCCACCATAAATTCTTTGGGGTAATGGGCTTTGAGGTACAGGCTCTGAAAACTCTCGACAGCGTACGAAGCCGAATGGGCCTTGGAAAACGAGTACCCGGCAAAACTCTCGATCTGCCGCCAAACCTCGTTTGCAGTTTCATCGGGACGGCCCAATGTCCTGCAATTTTCAAAAAAACGGTCAATAATGCGTTGGAATTCAGCCTTTGACCGGAACTTTCCGCTCATCGCACGTCGCAATACATCGGCATCGGCCAGATCGAGACCTGCAAAATGATGGCACACCTTGAGCACATCCTCCTGAAAAACCATCACACCATAAGTCTCCTCCAACTGTTCTTTCATCACAGGATGGAGATAGGTGAAACTCCCGGGATGGTGGAACCGGTTGATGTATTCCCGCATCATCCCACTCTTGGCAACCCCTGGGCGTATGATCGAACTGGCCGCTACCAGCGAGATGTAATTGTCGCAGTGGAGTTTTTTGAGCAAACCGCGCATGGCGGGGCTCTCGATGTAAAAACAGCCAATCGTCTCCCCAATTTTTAATTGGTGCTTCACCTGTGGGTCGTTCTTGAATTCCGGCACCCTGTGAATATCGACCACCACCTTCCTGTTCCGTTTGATGATTTCGACGCTGTCGTTGATGTGGCCGATACCCCGCTGGCTCAGGATGTCAAGCTTTTCAAATCCAATATCTTCTGCCACATACATATCCCATTGGGTGGTCTGGAAACCTTTTGGAGGCATATCAAGTGCCGTATAACAGGTAATGGGTTCTTCAGAAATGAGTACCCCACCCGCATGGATGGAACGCAGGTTTGGAAAATCCTGCATCAGTGCCCCCACCGCGAAAATTTGTTTGTACAGCTCGCTCCCTTCTACATCGGCGGCAGGGTCTTCTGCCAGCATGTCGATCTCACCTTTCGGCAGCCCATACACTTTTCCAAGTTCGCGCACAATCGACTTTCCCTGAAAGGTATTCATCGCGCCAAGCAAAGCCGTGTATTTCGTTCCGTACCGTTTGAAAATGTATTCATGGATCTCGTCACGATCGCGCCACGAAAAATCGAGGTCAAAATCGGGGGGCGACGACCTTTTGGGATTGAGGAAACGTTCAAAATAGAGGTTGAGCTCGATGGGATCGACATCGGTGATTTTCAAACAATAAGCCACGATGGAATTGGCTCCTGAACCGCGCCCCACGTGATAAAAGCCACGGCTCATCGAATAGTTGATGATGTCGCGGCTGATCAGGAAATAGGCCGAAAAACCCAGGTTGTCGATGATTTCAAGTTCGTGCTTCACACGTTTCAGAGATTCCTGGTCGTTGCCATAGCGGTATTTCCAGCCATCGAGTGCCAGTTTTTCAAGCAGCAGTTTATCATCGTAACGGCTTCCGGTAAAGCACATCTTGTTCTTGATGGTCGTGAAATCGAACGTGATGGAACAATCTTCGATCAGTTTTTTTGTCGTACCAAGAATTTCGGGGAAATCGGCAAACTCGACCAACAGGTCATCGAATGTGCGGAACATATCCGACCCGCTCCCCATCTGTTCCGGTACGACCTTGCTCAATAAGGTGTTGTGGTCAATGGCCCGCAGGTGTTTGTGCAGAATGAAGTCATGTTTACCTGAAAATGTAACAGGTTGAAATACAATCAATTTCTTGAAGTATTTTTTGGTAACGGTATAACGGAGCCTGTTGATGTCCTGTGGCTGTACACCGATAAACTCATTGTCGTGCAGGTCTTTGATCCCTTTATCGCCGAAAGGGTAAATGACATAAACCTGATTGAAACGTTCCGGCACCTCGGGGAAAGGCATTTTCTTGATCAGATGAAGGCTCAGGAATTCGTTCAGTTCGCGGAAACCTTCGTTGTTACGGGCAATAGCGGTGTAGAGGTGACGGTCGCCATTCCTGAAATCAACTCCCGCAATGGGTTTGATTCCCTGTTTCTGGGCCTCTTTCACAAAATCGATGATCCCCGTCGTGTTGTTGATATCGGCCATTACAACCACCGGAAGGTGATTTTTGATCGCCTCCTGCAACAATGTTTCAGGTTTCATTGTCCCGTAACGCAGACTATAATAGGAATGACATGAGAATAACATACTAAGAATTAAGGAATGAAAGAATGAAAGAATTAAGGAATGAAAGAATGAAAGAATGAAAGAATGAAAGAATTAAGGAATTAAGAATTAAGGAATTAAGGAATTAAGAATTAAGTAATTAAGTAATTAATAAATTAAAGAATAATTTGCATTGCCATTGTATTCTATTGCTTACATTTATTATATTGTATATCAAATATATACACTTTTTGTCTCAGGTTACCGGTTGCTGAGCGAAGTCGAAGCACCGGTTCTAATGCTCCGTGGCCCACGCTCCATGCTTTTACCGGCCTTTGCTTTGCGGCGCATGGAACATCTAATCTTTTAACGACTTTCTGATTGCGCCTTTTGTCAATTGGGTACGCTTTTTCTACCAATATTCTGCACCTCTGGTGCTTTTTGTCTGTATCAGGATCAAATTTTGAATTCCATAAAGTTGATTTATTCAAAAGGGAATCATCGGTCTTCTTTATTGCCAATGATTTCTTAATTCTTTCATTTTTTAATTCCTTAATTCTTTCATTTTTTAATTCCCCTCAATGCCACCCCCGTTTGATCACAAGCTTACCATCCGGGATCTGTAGCGGGATCGTTTTCAACTCTTCGATGGTTTTGCGGGCTGCCAATCCCGAAGCACGGAAAATCGCCGAAGACCCAAACCGTTTTCGGATCCCATCCATGCTCCGGTAAAGGTTGATGCGCTCGGCTGTATCTTCAAAGAGGTCGAGCTGCTGTGTACCGTTCACCAAATGACTGAACCTGACGCCGATCAGCCTGATCAACATGCGCCGCTGATAAAGCTTCCGGAAAAGATCGATGGCCAGTCCAAGGAGCGTATGATCGAACTGCGTATAAGGGATCCGTTGCTGTTGGCTGAAGGTGTCGAAGTTGGAATATTTGATTTTTACCGTCACACACGAAGTCATCTTTTCCTGCTTCCTGAGTTGAAAGGCCAGCTTTTCGGTCATGCTCACAATCAACTGCTCAAGGAAAAACACATCGGTGGTATCCTGCTCAAATGTGCGTTCGGTACTCATCGACTTTTGTTCGGAGTAGGGTTTTACCGGTGTATTGTCGATCCCATGTGCCTTTTTCCAGATCATCATCCCGTTATCGCCAAGCACCTGTTGCATCATCTCGCCGGGGATCTCTGCAAGCGAATGGATCGTTTCGATCCCCATCGAGCGGAGCAGATAATAGGTCTTGGGGCCGATCATCGGGATTTTACGGATCGAGAGCGGATCGAGGAATGGCTGTACCCTCGCTTGCGGCACCTCTTTCTCCCCATTGGGTTTCGCTTCGCCGGTTGCAATTTTTGAGACCGTCTTGTTTACCGACAGTCCGAACGAAATGGGAAGTCCACTCTCCTTCATAATGGTGTGGCGCAATTCGTGAGCCCATTTCATACACCCGAAAAAACGGTCCATCCCCGTAATGTCGAGGTAATGTTCATCAATTGAAGCCTTTTCATAAACAGGGGCCCGCTCTGCAATGATCTGTGTGACAGTATCTGACAAACGGCTGTAGCTCTCCATGTCGCCACGGATCAGCACAGACTCGGGACAAAGGCGCCGTGCCAGCTTCATGGGCATTCCCGAGCGGACCCCAAACAGCCGCGTTTCGTAACTGCAACTGGCCACCACGCCACGGTCGGAAGTGCCACCAATAATTACCGGCATCCCGATCAGTTTGCTGTTGTGCAGCCGTTCGACCGAGACAAAAAAAGTGTCGAGATCGTAGTGAACGACTGTCTTGTTTGATATTTGGCTGATCTCCTGCATAATTAAAGTTTTTATTTTTTTTCGGGAAATTTTTGTTTCTCAGGAAAATGTATTATTTTTGATCATTATTTAATCATTTATCCGGTTATAATATAATCATTATTTTAGAAGATTGATATGATGGCAAGAAAAAAGTTTGAGATTTCACCCTTCTGGCAGCATCCTGCAGGCGACTCCCACTGGGGTAAGTCCTCTGGTCCTCCATCCTCTGGTCTGCCGGTCAGCTATCCTCCGGTCCGCTATCCTTTGTCCTCCGGTTGAAACCGAAGGTTATTATTAGTCAACTCTTACAGAGTTGTGATGAAATTTGCTAATATTAAATCTCAGTATATTGACAGGCAACTCCGTAGGAGTTTTCCGTAAATAACCCTCGGTTTCAACCGGGGGCATAAACAAAATCAAAAAATAAATCATATCATGAACAGCTACCGACAAATACTTTATCACATCGTATTTTGCACCTACAACAGGGAAAATACGATTCCCCCAGAGCAGCAAGAAGGTCTGTATAAATACATTTGGGGAATAATTACCAACAGAAATGGCGTAGTGTACCAAATAAATGGAATGGAGAACCATATCCATATTTTATCCGACCTACATCCTACTGTAGCACTTGCCGATTTTATCAAGGAGATCAAAACAGCATCCAATCTTTGGATGAAACAAACAGGCAAATATCCTGAATTTGTTCACTGGTCCGAAGGCTATTGTGCCCTGACCTACACCTATAGGGATAAAGCGATGATCGTAAACTATATAAAAAACCAGAAAAAGCATCACAGACATGTCGCTTTTGAAGATGAATATAGGGACTTGCTCGAAGAAAATGGGGTGGAATTTGACGAGCAATATATTTTTTGATCTCATTGGTAAACGCCTCCGGTTAAAACCAGAGGTTATTATTGGGCAACTCTTACAGAGTTGCTTGTCAATAACATGCAATATGTCTGTAATACGATTGATCACAACTCTGTAAGAGTTGCCTTTAAATAACCCTCGGTTTCAACCGGGGGCAAAAACAAAAACAAAAACAAAATCAAATAACATGTACTTCAACTCCAACATCAGATTAATGCGGAAACGTCGCGGACGGACGCAGGACGAAGTGGCTTCCTCGCTGAACATGAAGCGCCCCACGCTGAGCGGCTACGAAAATGGGGTGGCGCAACCCGGTGTGCAACAATTGATTGCCTATTCGGAATATTTCGGGATTTCGATCGATACGCTGGTTAAGGTTGACCTGTCGAAACTCAGGGAGAGCGAATTGCGGCAGCTCGAAAGCGGTTTCGACGTGTTTGTAAAAGGGAGCAAGCTGCGGATACTCACCACGACGGTCGATCGTGCGAACAACGAGAACATCGAACTGGTACCGGAAAAGGCGAAGGCCGGTTATACACGTGGCTTTGCCGATCCCGAATTTGTGAGCGAACTCCCTGTATTTCAACTCCCTTTTCTCTCGCCAGAACGGAAATACCGCACCTTCCAGATCAGCGGCGATTCGATGCTCCCCATTCCCGATGGGGCCTGGGTAACCGGTGAGTTTGTCCAGGACTGGAACACCCTGAAAAATGGGGAAGCCTGTATTGTACTGACATTGGATGAAGGGATCGTCTTTAAGGTCCTGGAAAACAGGATCGCGAAGGAGGGGAAAATTGGGCTGGTTTCGCTCAACGCCATTTATCAACCCTATGAGCTTTCAGTGGTCGAAGTCCGCGAAATCTGGCGGTTTGTCCATTACATCAGCGATGAGTTGCCATCCGGCGAAGTTTCATCGGCCGATCTTGCCAGTTCGCTGAACCAGCTCAGGCAGGATGTGGCATTGATCAAGGAGAGGATTGTGGTGAATCCTACGAATTCTTCCAGTTAATGATCATCATCACCACCCCCAATATCATATACACTGCACCCATCAACCGCGAGAGGGAGCGTTCGCTGATTTTGCTCGCAAACCTGGCACAATAAATCCCGGTGAGGATTGCACTGAAAGCGAGCGCAATTCCGGTCAACAGGTTCACGTTGCCCAACGAGGCATGGCCAATCACCCCCGACAGTGCGGTGAGCGACATGATCAAAATTGAGGTCCCAAGGGCTTTGTGCATGGGAAACCGGTTCACAAACAAAAGGATCAACAAGATATTTGTACCTCCACCTGCCCCGATAAAGCCTGTCATAAAACCACTTATACCGGCAAGTAAAATGGAGAGGAGAAGCCGCCATATGGGAGACTTATTTTCGGAAAGATCAAATGGGTCAACAGGATTTTTATCGCGCTTGATCCCTGTACGCCAAATAATTAATGCAAGAACGACCAACATAAAGGAGAAACCGGAATCGAGCCCCCGTTCAGGGATCTTGTCCGAAAATCGGGCACCGATCTGCGCCATGAACACTGAGGATGCCGCTACCCATGCTGCAGACTTTATGGCAATATTGTCGTTTTTGAAATAGGTCCTTGAAATCACCAGGGAGGTCAGCACATCGACCACCAGACTGGTGCCAATTGCTTCGTGGATAGGGAATTTGAAAAAAATTGTGATGAGCGGAACGACCACCATGACTCCTGATGCACCGGTAAAACCCGTCACCATACCTGAAAAACAGCCAATCAGAATGATCAGAAAAATCTCCATTCAGTTAGTTAAACCGTTGATTAATTTTTATTTCGGCCACAAAAATAACAAATAGTGGTGGGTTTTAAAAGTTAGGTTTAATTTTGTTGCTTTGTTAAAGTTGAAATAACAATCACTTAAAATAATTGAGATGGATTTAAATGATTTGGTTAGGAACAACCGCAGTTACAGAAGGTTTGACGAACGACATGCTATTGGTCGTGACACATTGGTTGATCTGGTCGGATTGGCCAGATATGCCGCCTCGGGAAGAAATGCGCAACCTTTAAAATATTTTTTAAGTTGTGACCCGGTCCTGAACGGTCAGATTTTTCCGACCCTGGCCTGGGCCGGCTATTTAAAAGAGTGGCCGGGTCCAAAAGAAGGCGAACGTCCTTCTGCCTATATTGTTGTTTTACTCGACAGGACCATTTCCGACAATTTTCTTTGCGACGATGGGATTGCCATGCAAAATATCCTGTTGGGTGCAGTTGAAAAAGGACTGGGTGGATGCATCATCAGGTCGATCAATAAACCAAGGCTTACCACTATTCTCCAACTTCCGGTTCATCTGGATATCATTGATGTTGTTGCATTGGGAAAACCGGTCGAAAATGTGGTCATTACCGATGTTGGGGAGGATGGCGATATAAAATACTACCGTGATGAAAACGGGGTACACTTTGTTCCGAAGCGATCGTTGGATGAATTGATCATAAAATAGTGCTTCGGCTCCGCTCAGCAACTGTAGAATGGAGAAGGGAATCTGAGACCGGTGCTTCGGCTCCGCTCAGCATCCGGTAACAGGATATTAAAATATTATTCTGCAATAATGTTGAATGGAAACCGAAGACATATTGACAAATCAAGTAGGATTACTGTTTCAGCACGATCAAACCACTGCAAGTTGCCAGCCGCCAGTCGCCAGTTGCCAACAGCCAGCCTCTATCTTCCCTTCAGCCTGTCCGCAAAAATCTTTTTGAATTTGTCCACTTTCGGGGTAATCACAATTCGGCAATATCCTTGATTTGGATTGTTCCTGTAGTATTCCTGGTGATAATCCTCTGCAGGATAGAATTTTTCAAATTTAGTGACCTCTGTTACAATCGGGTTGTTCCAGATTTTCTCCTTTTCAAGTTTGGCTTTGTAAGCCAGTGCCTCCTGTTTTTGTTCCTCATCCATGTAAAAAATGGCCGAGCGGTATTGTGTTCCACTATCCGCACCCTGCCGGTTAAGGGTTGTAGGGTCGTGTGTCATCCAGAAAACTTCAAGAAGTTCTGCATAAGTGACTTGCCCCGGATCGTAAGTGATCTGTGTACATTCGGCATGGCCCGTTCTTCCGGTACAAACCTGGTCGTAAGTAGGATTGGCCACATTCCCTCCGGAATATCCGGAAACTACGCTTTTGACCCCTTTCAACTCACTGAACATCGCCTCGGTACACCAAAAACACCCTCCAGCGAAAACTGCGGTTTTTGTATTCTCAACTTTCATTTCATTGGTTTTAATTTGAATTGACGAACTTTTTACCACCCATGGAAGAATCGTAAAAAAACCTAAAATAAACAATTTATACCTCTTCATTTGTTATTATCTTTATTTAATTGTTTACGGACTTGTCTGTAATAAGGTTTCTGTTTAAATAATTTTTGAAATTAAAAAATATTGGTTAGTTTAGGAGCATTTAACATTCAGTTCTTTAAATTCGACCGCCAGAGGAGTAAACTCTGGTGTTTCGGGAATAATTTATTCTGCTTATGGCTTTGAATATGATTGGGTTTAATTTTTTAAGTTTTGGCTATGATCTATAAATATTTAATCTTGAAATTTTTCAAACAATTGAAAGATTGGTATTTTAAAAGGAATACCTTCAGTTTCAAAAATCACTGGAAATGCATTGTTCTGGTTCCGTTTATCTTGTTCCTCCTTTTTTTTAATGAATGCAAGAAAGATGCGATCAGTTTGACTCCTCTAAATTTAGATGTCGTATTTTTTGGACACAAGGGTGGGGGCAGCAATTCATACAACAACAACTATATCGAAAATACACTTCCATCTGTTCAGGATGGATTAAAATCGATGAATGGTGTTGAAGTTGATGTACAAATGAGCCTTGATGGGACGCTTTGGATGTTTCACCATGCTGATATTGGGGAAATGAGTTGCCTTTCCAACTATCATCATAGCTTGATCCTTTTAAAAGACACTGAAATAGAGAAAATCCAGGTCTGTAGCGGAACAAAGCAATCGAGAATCTATAAGCTCAAGGAGTTGGTCGATTACTGGAACAGCAAAAATGAAGGTTTTGCAATTTCAATGCATATCAAGCAGGATTTCCCCACTGATACACTTAACCACCCATTGATTGGGGGTGAACTTGCTTACCTTATGAAAGTTGCAGATAAACTGGCACTCCTTTTCCCATCGATACAAAATCTGGACCATATCTTTGTTGAGGTATTTAACAGAACTTTCTGCACCAAGATTCACGCCACAATACCCAAAATTAAAGTTCTCTTGTTGAAGGCAGTCTCTTTCCCTCAACAGGTAGATGGTGCGGTAAATGGAGGTTACGATGGGATCAGTAGCAGTTTTGATTCTGTATTAATCTCAGCATCTGAGGTCAAAAGTGCGCGGGATAAAGGTTTTAAAGTGCTGTTGTGGACACCCGATACCAAAGCTGAAATCATTCAGGCTTATAGCCTGAAACCAAATCACATCCAGACTGACAACATGTACGGGGCAATCATTTGTGAACCGTATTATAATTCTGTAGGTAACTAAAAAGGCTTTAATAACAATTAAATGAACAGAAAACAATTATTAATTTTATGAATTACAATACTTTAATATTGAGTATATTGCATAAACGGAATTCCAAAAATGGATTCGTTATTCCTTTTTATTCAAGAAGATTTTCTCCCCAAATATTATTTTTTATTGGATTGACATGCCTTTTGAATTTAACGCAGTGCAAAAAAACGGCTATAATCGTTACCCCACTTAATTTGGATGTCATCTTTTTCGGACACAAGGGTGGGGGTAACAATTCGTACAACCCCAGTTTTATCGAAAATACGCTTCCATCTGTTCAGGATGGTTTAAAGTCAATGAATGGCGTAGAAGTGGATGTACAGATGAGCCTGGATGGGACCCTTTGGTTGTTTCACCACGCTGATATTGGGGAAATGAGTTGCCTTACCAATTATCACCACAGCCTTATCACTTTAAAAGATACAGAAATAGAAAAAATACAGCTCTGTAGCGGAACAAAGCAATCGCGAATTTACAAGCTTAAAGAGTTGGTCGATTACTGGAATAGTTCCCCAACAGGATTTCCAATTTCAATGCATATCAAGCTTGACCAGACTCAAGATACACTTAACCATCCTTTGGTTGGGGGCGAACTTGCTTACCTTTTGAAACTTGCTGATAATCTCAAGATTGTTTATGCAACAATGAATCACCAGGATCAGCTCTTCTGTGAGGTGTTTGACTCTGCCTTTCGCAATAAGATCCATGCGACAATACCTGGATTAAAAGTTTGCTTGCTTAAGGAAGTACCTTTTCCCCAACAGGTTGACGATGCGATCAGCGGTGGTTATGATGGGGTCAGCAGCGGTTTTGACAGTGCCTTAATATCGGCAGCAGAAGTCAAAAGGGCACATGATAATGGCTTAGTTGTTCAATTGTGGACGCCTGATACCAAAGCTGAAATCATTCAGGCTTATTTATTGAAGCCTACTCATATCCAAACAGACAATATGTATGGGGCAATTATTTGCGAACCATACTATAATGCTTCAAAATAACATGTCACTCAATCATCGTTTTGGCTTAATAAATTTCGCTAATAGGGTACAGAAAAAAAGATTTGAAAATTTGGGAGACCAAAATACTGTCCCTCCGAGGGACCAATTTGTTTTGGTTCGCCTCAGAATTCCCCAAATCGGTGTTCTTCTATTCGCTTTTGTGCTATTGATTTTAGCCATGCGCTGCAAGAAGGATTCTGCCATAACTCCAATAACAGCAAAGGCAGATGTCACTTGCATTGGGCTATGATGGTGTAAGTTGAAGCATTTATGAATCGACCCTTGCTTTAGATGAAGTTAAAAGGGCACATACCAATGGTTTGATTGTTCACCTATGGACATGCGATACAAATGCAGTATTGATTAAAGCCTATGCACTGAAACCCGATTTTATTCAAACTGACAATCTGGATGCGATCAATGTTGTTGTATATAATTGACATACAAGTATTTGATTAGTTTATTAATTGCTTAATATTTAGAATAAACATGAAATTTTGCGACAATTGCGGAAATCAGCTCCAACCAAATATTCGTTTTTGTGCAATTTTATGAATTTTTTATCTGCATCACCCTGTGATGTATGCTTGACAGGTAGTTGGTCATTGTAACATATCTGTTGGCGGCGGGTGCAACATACACTTTTCCTGTGCCGGTAAATGTGTTCACAATCCCTTCGCCGGAAAGCAATGTTCCAAATATACCTTTACTTGCTTTGGCAACCGATAACTGAACCGAAGATTGTCTGGCAACTGCAAATGAACCATCGACCACCAACTTGGAGTTGACCAACTCAATGATTTCTAAAGGGCCGTTGGAATAAATGACCACTTTTCCATAACCTGAAACTTTAGTCTGGAAGAACCCTTCTCCTGAAAATAGTGCGGAAATTGCTTTATTGGTGAAGGATCCAATTTCGACATTCATTTCAGAAGCAAAATAGGCACCTTTGTCAAGTATCCATTCATCCCCTTTAAGCTCCAAAATTGTAAAGTCGCCAAATGCGGGTTCCAACCACACGGTACCGGTTCCACGGATAACAGGTTTTACAGCATGTTCTTTGGTCACCATGGATTTGAGAAAACCACCTGCTGATGGAAGGTTTGCTTCAAGTACGAGGTTACCTTGCATGTAATACATCCCTCCCGACTCGTATCGCAGTGCCGAATTGTCCAACTCTGCCTTCACAAATTTAAGCATCTCTTTCTCGACTACCTCAAACTTCAAACTGCCATAATGCGTTTGTGGTTGAGGTGCTGACTGGTAAACCGGTGGCGGAGCAACCGGTCTGGGTGGTTGGGGCGGTAGATAGGCTGAGTGGTCAACCAACGGAGATTGATAAGGTTGCGATGCTGGTGGCTGGTTTGAGCCCACCATCGGATTTCTTGTGCCACATTCGTGGCAAAAAGCGGCGCTTTCTTTCATCTGGCTACCACAATTGCTGCAAAATGCCATGACTAATGTTTTAGGTTTTAATGTAAAATGTCTATTTTATCTTAAATTTCATAACCTTCAATATTCAGTAATCCAACTCCCTGAGTATTTTTTGACCAGGTTGATGGCTGCGAATCCTGAATATAATAAATTCCCGGATCGAGGCGAACCTGGGGTTCGATCACCCATTTCCCATTGGTTGCGCCATCGGTACCTGCTTTTCCCTTTGCGGGATATGTGCCGATTACCATCCCACCGTCTCCGGTAATCGTTATGGAACCAACATTTGCAGTGCCTTTGCTATCATTGTAATGATCTGTGGTGATTTTTAATACAATAGACGATCTCTTAATTATAAGTCTGGTGGCTCCATCAGGATTTTTGTCAATAAAATTATCTTTAGCCACTTGCAATGAGCCTTGCTTTTCAGCCTCAACGCTTTTAGGATTTACTGTAAATACAAAAACGAATTTCTTATCGGTACCACTGATTTGAGTATTGTCAGTCGATGGCTGAACTGCTTTGGTATTATTCTCAAGTGTTGCAACAGCAGCTTTTTCAATTGGTTGGTCCTTAAAAAGCTGGGTATAGGTTAGCCAACCACCAATCCCTAACACGGCTAGGCAAATGAATACAATCAATAAGGATCGCAAAACATTGCTTTTGCCTGATGAATCAGATGTTGGGGTTGGTGAATTTTGTGGCCTGGTAATTGCTGACCCGCTATTCGTTACAACCGGAGAGATAAAACGAGGTGGTTCAACCGTAGGAGAAGTTATTTGAGGAATGACAAGTTGCGGGTTTACAGGCTGATCATCCATCGTTAATGTATCAAAGCCACATTCCATGCAAAAACGGTCTCCGGGAACCAACTCTTTCCCACATTGAGGACAAAATTTCATAGTTTTAATTTTAGATATTGTTTAGTTAATTCAATATTGAATACCTCATTTATAATAAATTACATGCCCATTATGGCACGGCTTGCAAATAAAAGCCCAAAAATCGACAGTATAATAAAAGATATCACAAAAGAGATCAACAGGACACAAATAAGGGTCACTATCACATACCCCGCTACCATGTTGGGAGGTGTCCGTTTAATGACAGGAAGTCCGGTTATCAATAAATAGATGGCATAAAGACTTGCAAGGTACGACAGCCAACGGGTTCCGTCAAACAGCAAAAAGATACCCGCCAGCCACTGTGCAGTTGTCGAATAGACCGCCAACTGTAACGACCTGCCAAAATTCTTTTCGGAACCAAAAGAACCTGCAAGGATATCTACTAACCAAGCAAATAAATAAACACCAATGACAGAAGAGATCAACTGTGTAAATGCTTGAATCAAACCAGCCGGAATATTTCTGAAGGATGTACCCATCTGGTCAACACCTATAAAACCGTAAGCAAGGAATGTTGAGATTGCAGGGATTAAAGTTAAAACAAGTGTATATCCAAAAATGAGGTTCCCAACATTCGGTTTCTCTTTGCCAATGACCAACCATTCCTGCTTAGGGTTCGACATAATTCCGATGGCACGTTGAATAAGACTGTTAATATTGAAACCTGTATTAACATCTGACTGAGGATAAGTACTTGGTTGATAGTTGACAGACTGCTGGGTCTGATATTCTGGTGGCGCTGCGGGTGTCGGAGGGGGCGTATAAACCTGTGCCGATTGTATAATTTCATTATGTGGGGTTGCAACCCGAAACCCACAGGAAGGGCAGAATTTGCTGCCTTCTTTTAACTCTTTCCCGCATTGAGGACAAAATTTCATGGGATAAAATCTTAGGTGAATAATCTGGTTTAATTAACATCTTAAGAGCAAAAATAATTAAATAAAACGCAAAAATTCAAGGATGGCCCATAATTTTTAGCCGGTTTTTACATCTTTAGTAGAAAACCATTGATCATTTTTTCAAATGCGTCTTTGATCTCCTGAGTTGTCCTGGCGACTCCGCTGGTCATTGTTGGGTTGCCTGACTTTGGGACATATAAAAATGAAGGAATCCCACTGATCCCAAAAACAGCCGAAAGTTCGCGTTCCTGATCCGTATTGACCTTATAGACAACTATTTTCCCTTTGTATTTCATAGCCAGCTCCTCCAATGCAGGTGAAGCCATCCTGCATGGTCCACACCAATCGGCATAAAAATCGACAATACAAGGCAGCTTGCCTTCATAGGTCCAGACCTTGGGATTTTTTTCATAATCCATAATCAGTTCCTTGAATTGTGCAGTGGTTATTTTCACAACTTCCCCTTCAGTTGCCTTTACCGATTGTGGAGCAGCACCAAAAAATATCAGGAAAAAACTAACAATCAATATCTTGTATCCCATTATGCATATCTTTTGTTTTTCTGTTTAAAAACTATTACAAACATATATACTTTTTGACATAGATTTTGATGTCCTGGAAAATTGCTGTTCTTAACTTTAAAATAATTTCGAACTTTTAAATACGCTAATTCATGGCACAATTTCCTACATTTGCATCAACAAAAGAAAAATAACAGCCTGTATAATCAGTTATCCCTTAACTTAGTGATCAGCTAATGAGTCGCAAAAAGAAACTTAAAAAATTGGACCTTCGTAAATTCGTTTCCAAAACAGCCAAAAGGGGAAGTATCCCGGGAACCGTAGAGTACATAGGTCAACCCAGGGTTGGGGATGTAAAAATCGATGTTCTGGAATTCGACGAATTGATGTGGAAAGAGTACAATTCAATTCCCATCGCGGAACTTAAAGATTATCTAAACCATCCTGGCGTAAAATGGATCCAGGTTACCGGAGTGCACAATCCTGAAATATTGAGTGATATTGGAAAAGTCCTGAATGTCATATCCCTTGATCTTGAGGATATTGCAAATACAACGCAACGTCCGCGAATTGAAGAGAGGGACGACTACATATTTCTTATTTTCAAAGTATTACAACTTGATCCTGAAAGTAGGGAAGTGAATATCGAGCAAATCAGTCTTATTTTGGGTGATGGTTTTGTTGTATCCTTTCATGAAACTACACCTAAAATCCTTGAGACTTTACAAAACCGGATCAGGGCCGGTAAGGGCCGTGTAAGAAGGATGAAAAGCGATTACCTGGTTTTCGCAATAACCGATATCATTATAGACCAATATTTTACTTTACTAGAAGACATTGGTGAAACACTTGAAGATACCGAAGAGGAACTGATCGTTTCACCTGGACAGGCAAGTCAGGAGGCGATCTACAAGCTCAAAAGAAGGCTGGGGTATATCAAAAAAACGATTTGGCCCGCTCGTGACGTCTTGAATTCGCTACATCTTTCTGACCATATCCTTCTCAACCCGGGCTCAAAAATCTATTTCAGGAACATTTACGACCATACCATCCAGATCATTGAATCGCTCGAAAGCTTGCGCGACCTCACATCGGGGATGATGGACCTTTATCTCTCTACTGTAAGTTTCAAGATGAACGAGATCATGAAAGTGCTGACCATCTTCTCGACCATTTTTATCCCCCTCACCTTTTTTGCCGGAGTTTATGGGATGAATTTCAAAAATTTGCCTGAATTGGGTTGGTATTACGGATATTATCTATTTTGGGGGGTAATGATCGTGATCATTTTGGTGATGCTGGCGTGGTTCAGGCGTAAGAAATGGTTGTGAGCCTCAAATGTTACCCACCGAATTGGCAACTAATCGCTATCTTTGAACATTCAATTAAAATAATTTACCATGAGTAAGCCTATTGTTACAGCTATTGCCTCCTTTGGAATGTCGGGTGTTGTTTTTCAGGGACCCTCTTTAAAAGTTTTGCCACAACAGTTTAAGATTCATAAGATCCTCGAACGGACAAAAAACATATCCGCCGAAAGGTATCCCGAAGCCACGATTGTCAGGTCATATAATGAAATCTTGAACGATCCGGAAGTGGAGCTTGTTTTGGTCAATACGCCCGATTACCTCCATTTCGACATGGCCAAACAAGCGATAGAAGCCGGGAAGAATATCGTTGTTGAAAAGCCTTTCACAAAAACAAGCGATGATGCACGTGAACTGATCGCTCTTGCCCGGAAGCACAATGTTTTGATGACGGTTTATCAAAGCCGCAGGTTGGACAATGGGTTTTTGACCGTGAAAAAAATTGTTGAAGAGAAATTATTGGGCAGGATTGTGGAATACGAAGCCCATTATGACCGATACCGCAATTATATACAGGAAGGTTCCTGGAAGGAGGATGGTGATGAACGGACAGGTGTTTTATTCAACCTTGGCTCACACATTGTCGATCAGACACTTATGTTGTTTGGGATACCAACGGCTGTTACAGCCCATCTTAATGTATTGCGTACTGGTGGACGGACAACTGACAATTTTGATATCAGGTTGCATTACGACAAGTTCAATGCATTTTTGCGCAGCTCCTACCTTGTGCGCGAATTGGGTCCACAATATATTGTCAACGGAACGGAAGGTTCGTTCAGGAAGATGGGAACCGATCCACAGGAGGAATTGCTTAAAATCCACCATTTGCCCAATGAGCCAGGTTGGGGCACCGATGCACCAAACGATTGGGGCGTACTCAATACCACGGTTGGCGGTTTACATTTTGTTGGAAAGGTGGAAACGATCCCCGGCAATTATGGCAATTTCTTTGTCGAACTTTACAAGACCATTCGCGAAGGTAAGGAACTGATGGTCAAACAGGAACAAGCATTGACAACGATCAGGATTCTCGAAGCCTGTCTTGAGAGCAACAGATTAAAAAAGACAATTGAATTTTCTTCTGAATAAAATTACTTTAATAATTTTCTGTTGATTTTGATAATAGATAAATTGGATGCCTTTAAGCTGGAATGAAATAAAAGACCGTGCCTTAAATTTCGCCAAAGAATGGGCTGACGCTTCAAGCGAAGAGGCGGATGCTAAACCATTTTTGGTTGAGTTCTTTAATGTGTTTGGGATTAGCCGGAAGCGTGTTTCGACCTTTGAACACAAGGTTAAAAAACTTGACGACAAGGAGGGCTATATCGACCTGCTTTGGAAAGGGATGATTCTGATCGAAATGAAAAGCAGGGGCAAAAATCTTGAAAAAGCCTACCAACAGGCTATTGACTATACTTATGGGCTTAAACAGCACGAATTGCCGAAATATATCCTAATTTGCGATTTTGAAAACTTAAGGCTTTACGACCTTGATGAGGGTACAAATATTGAATTCAAGCTTAGGGATCTGATACATCATGTTCATCATTTCGCCTATATCTTAGGTTATCAGAAAAATATTTACAAAGAGCAAGACCCAGCAAACATAAAAGCTGCTGAGTCAATGGGCAAGCTTCACGACAGGCTGAAAGAAATTGGTTATACCGGTCATCCATTGGAGGTTTACTTAGTCCGTATCCTGTTTTTAATGTTTGCTGAAGACACTACCATTTTCAACAGGCAACAATTTCAGGACTATTTGGAACAACGGACCAGCCTAGACGGCAGCGACCTTGCTTCGAAATTGCAGGAACTCTTTCAGGTACTCAATACCCCCAAAGAAAAGCGCTTTAAAAATCTTGATGAACAACTTGCCGACTTTCCTTATGTAAATGGGAAATTATTTGAAGAAAACCTGCCGACGGCAAGTTTTGATTCAAAAATGAGGCAGACCTTGTTGGATTGTTGTTATATCGACTGGAGTAAAATATCGCCTGCCATCTTCGGCTCTATGTTTCAAAGCGTGATGAACCCAAAGGAACGCCGGAACCTGGGTGCCCATTACACAAGTGAGACCAACATTTTAAAATTGATCAAGCCTCTTTTCCTCGACGAACTTTGGAAGGAATTTGAAATGATCAAAGACAATAAAAATAAGCTTCCCGGATTTCACAAAAAGTTAAGCTCACTAAAATTCCTTGATCCTGCCTGCGGATGTGGCAATTTCCTTGTGATCACCTATCGTGAATTACGATTACTTGAATTGGAAATTCTAAGGAATACCTACAAAGGTGGACAACAAGTTATTGACATTAATGAAATTATTTGGCTTGATGTGGAAATGATGTATGGTATTGAATATGAGGAATTTCCAGCGAGAATTGCCGAAGTTGCCATGTGGCTGGTTGACCATCAGATGAATATGTTGATCAGCAATGAGTTTGGACAATATTTTGCCCGTTTGCCTTTGAAAAAAGCTGCCAATATCGTACATGGAAATGCTTTGCAATTGGATTGGAATTCATTGATAAAAAATCAACAGTTCAAGATCGAATCGAATGAAACGACCATAACATTGAATGAGCCTCAAACTGAATATACAATTGTCAATATTAGGACCAAACATCTTACCATAATTGACGAAAGGATTCCTTCGATTGAGAAAATTCAGATAAACAGAACTTTCGATTACATTTTGGGTAATCCCCCATTTGTTGGAAAAAGTCTCCAAAGTAATGAGCAAAAGGCAGATATGCAAAAAATATTTGCTGCTGTTAATGGTGCAGGTGTTTTGGATTATGTTACAGCATGGTACGTCAAAGCTTCACAATTGATTCAAAACACACAAACCAAGGTTGCTTTTGTTTCTACAAATTCGATTTCACAAGGTGAACAAGTTGGGATTTTGTGGAATTTACTCTTCAATCAATACCATATAAAAATACATTTTGCACACAGGACTTTTAGTTGGAGGAATGAAGCAAAAGGAAATGCGGCTGTTCATGTTGTCATCATTGGATTTGCAAGTTATGACATCAGCGACAAGCGGATTTTTGAATATGAAGAGATTAAAGGTGAGCCACATGGAATCAAAGTGAAAAATATTAACCCTTATTTGCTCGAAGGTAGAGATGACTTTGTCGTTAAAAGGAGAAATCCAATTTGTAGTGTCTCCGAAATGATTAAAGGTAGCATGCCAAATGATGGAGGACATTTTCTGTTTTCAAAAGCTGAAAAAGATGAATTTGTTAAACTGGAACCCAATTCCACCAAATATTTTAGGTTATTTATTGGTGGCTATGAGTTTCTTAATAACGTTGAGCGTTGGTGTTTATGGTTAAAAGGTGCAAATCCAACCGAATTAAGGACTCTTCCTTCGGTGCTGGAAAGAATTGAAAAAGTAAGGAAACATCGATTGGAAAGTGATAGGCTTGTAACTCAGAAAGATGCATCCACACCGATGTTATTTGGTGAGAACCGTCAAACTGACTCTGATTATTTGGCCTTACCGGAGGTATCATCGGAAAATAGAAACTATGTTCCTGTTGGATATGTGGAAAGATCAACCATTGCAAGTAACAAAATTTATATGGTTCCAAACGCTTCATTCTATAGTTTTGGCATTCTTAGCTCTTGTATGCACAATTCATGGATAAGACAAATTTCTGGTAGGATGAAAAGTGATTTATCCTATTCTAACGGTATTGTTTACAACAACTTTCCATGGCCTGAGAACCCCTCAGAAAAACAAATAGCGACTATAGAAGATAAAGCAAGAATGGTATTAGAGGCAAGAGCCGAATATTCAACAAGTTCATTGTCTGATTTATATGTCCCATTAACAATGCCTGATACCTTGTTAAAAGCACATAACGAGTTGGACAAAGCAGTTGACCTGGCTTACAGGCCACAACCCTTTACAAGCGAAGCAAACAGAATGGTGTTTTTATTTGATCTGTACGAAAAATATACGGCAGACCTTTTTACGAAAGAGAAACCTAAAAAGGCAAAAAAGAAAGATTCAGAAAAAGATTTAACTTGGGAAGATTAACGAAGTGCAGATGAAATAATTAATGAATTAAGAGCAGATCGTGTTAATAGTAAGGAAATTGAACCGTTCGATTAATCACAAAAACAAATCCGGGATAACTCCTGGATTTGTTTTTGTGATTAATACTGTATTAAAATCTGATTTACTCTCCCAACTTCTTATACCTGATCCGATGCGGCGTGCTGTCGCCCAACCGCTTCTTCTTGTTTTCTTCGTATTCTGAGTAACTCCCTTCAAAGTAATAAACCTGCGAATTGCCTTCAAATGCGAGGATATGGGTCGCGACACGGTCAAGAAACCAGCGGTCGTGCGAGATCACCACGGCACATCCGGCAAAACTATCGAGACCTTCTTCTAAAGCACGGAGCGTATTAACATCAATATCGTTTGTTGGCTCATCAAGCAGCAATACGTTCGCCTCTGATTTTAATGTCAATGCAAGATGGAGCCGGTTCTTTTCGCCACCTGAAAGCACGCCACATTTTTTCTCCTGGTCGGCCCCGCTGAAATTGAAGCGCGAAACATAGGCACGGGCATTGAGCATCCTGCCACCAACCATCACCTCATCCGTTCCACCAGAAAGTACCTGATAAACGGTTTTGTCGTTCACGATTGCCTCATGGCCCTGATCGGCATAACCGATTTTCACAGTTTCACCAACGGAGAAACTCCCGGAATCTATCTTTTCCAAACCAAGGATCATCCTGAATAAAGTAGTTTTACCAGCACCATTCGGTCCGATTACACCCACGATACCGTTAGGCGGCAAAACAAATTCAAGATTTTCGAACAGCAACCTGTCCCCAAAAGCTTTTGAGACACCATGTGCTTCGATCACTTTATCGCCCAGTCGTGGGCCATTTGGAATAAAGAGTTCAAGCTTATCTTCTTTCTGTTTGACATCTTCATTTAACAACTTTTCATAAGCACCCAACCTCGCTTTCGATTTGGCCTGACGTGCCTTTGGACTCATCTTGACCCATTCTAGCTCACGCTCCAAGGTTTTGCGACGTTTTGAAATTCCCTTTTCTTCCATCTCCAAACGCTTGGACTTTTGTTCCAGCCAGCTTGAATAATTTCCTTTCCATGGAATTCCTTCCCCACGGTCGAGTTCAAGGATCCAACCAGCCACATTGTCAAGGAAATAACGGTCGTGGGTAATGCAAATGACCGTTCCTTTGTATTGTTGTAAATGAAGCTCTAACCACTCCACTGATTCTGCATCAAGGTGGTTTGTCGGTTCATCGAGCAACAGGATATCGGGTTGTTTCAACAATAACCGGCACAAGGCAACACGGCGGCGCTCACCACCCGATAATACTTTGACCGATGTATCACCATCAGGACAACGAAGTGCATCCATGGCCCTTTCAAGTTTGTTGTTGAGGTTCCATGCATCGGTTGCATCAATTTTTTCCTGAAGCAAAGCCTGCCTGTCCATCAGTTTGTCCATCACATCTGGGTTTTCATAAACCTCTGGCAAACCAAATTTCAGGTTGATCTCCTCATATTCATCCAGAATGTCCACAATCTCCTGCGCCCCTTCCTGGACAATTCCCATTACAGTTTTTGATTCGTCAAGCAGGGGTTCCTGAGAAAGGTGTCCCACCGTATATCCGGGCGAAAAAGCAAGTTCCCCGTTGAAATCCTTTTCAAGTCCTGCAATAATTTTTAGCAAAGTGGATTTGCCCGATCCGTTCAAACCAATGATACCGATTTTTGCACCAAGATAGAACGAAAGTGAAATATCCTTAATAACCTGTTTCTGAGGTGGATATGTTTTGCTTACCTTGTACATTGAAAATATAATCTGCCGATCTTCTGCCATGGATTTTAATTTTTGTTTGAGCCTCAAAATTCGTATTTTTAAGCGGAAATACAATAATTTTGTTGCACGAATATCAAAATCAATTATCCAGATGAAAAAATATGCAGTTTATTTTAGTTTAGCAGTAGTCTTGCTGATCGGTTCAACGATTTACTGGAAATATTCCTTTACCTACAGTGAAGGGTATCGTGCAGGTTTGCTTCAGAAAGTGTCGCTAAAAGGGACCATCTTCAAAACCTATGAAGGCGAAATGATCCTTAGCAGTATCCAAAGCAATACCAATGTTGCATTGGCTTCCGAAAAATTCTTTTTCTCTGTGATTAACAAGGATGTGGCCCTTCAGCTCGAAAAAATGCAAGGCGGAAGCGTGGTAGTCCACTACTGTCAAAAAAACGGTACTCTTCCCTGGAGGGGCGAAAGTACATATCTTGTTGACAGTGTAAAGGTTAATAATAATTTGAGGGGGTATTAATACAACAAACATGGAATTATTAAAATTGAAGAATAGCATAAAAGCTTTATTATTTATCTCTTATTTACTTTCCTGCTCATTTGTATCTCCGGCATCCGTTATATCGGTTTTGAAGGATAAAGATGGTGTGACGTTTACATTGGATAAAGGCTTGATGAAGGTCAAAATCTGCACCGAAAATGTAGTTGAGGTCAGGTACACGATATTTTCAACTTTCCCGGCAAAGGAATCATTGGTGGTCAACAATAGATGGATTACAACGACTAAATTTTCTCTCACCGAATCACTGGTAGAGATCGTAATTTCGACCGCTAAGCTGAAAGTTGTAATTAGCAAGGCCAATCAATCAATTACTTACACTGATCTTAAGAATAAAGTAATCCTTTCTGAAGCCAGGGAAAATGGAAAAAAAATGGAAGAGGCCACAATTGCAGGGATCAAAACATGCAACTGTGCGACACTTTTCAATTCGCCGGCTGACGAAGCCCTTTATGGATTGGGTTGCCACCCTGAAGATACGCTGTCAATCAATTACAAAGGTCGCAACCAATCGATGGCCATCAAATATATGACTGGGGCGATTCCGGTGCTTTTATCCAATAAAGGTTATGGATTGTTGTGGGACAACTACTCAGCATCTGAATTCTATGGTGCCGAAGCATCCAATTCCCAATATAAGTATGTTTCTGAAAGTGGGTTATTGGTGGATTACTATTTCATTTACGGGCCTGAATTTGATCAGGTGATTGCCTCGTACAGGAATGCCACAGGAGCAGCACCCATGTTTGGCAAATGGGCTTTTGGATTGTTCCAATCGCAGGACAGGTACAAAAGCCAGGCAGAAGTTTTATCGGTAAAGGACAAATACAGAAATGGTAAGATACCGGTTGATTGCATTGTTCAGGATTGGTTTTACTGGGAACCCAATGTGATCGGATCGCACCTTCTGTGGCCAGAAAGGTATCCTGATCCAAAGAAGATGGTGGATGAATTGCACAAGGCCAACTTTCATGCCATGATTTCGATCTGGCCGGTTTTTGCCAAAGGGACGAAGAACTACAACGAAATGGCAGGAGCGGGTAACCTCACGGATATCCTGTGGGACAATGTCATGACCCATACATTTGACAATTACTATGACGCACACAGCGAGAAGGCTCGCAATATGTATTGGAAGCAAGCCAAAGACAGCCTGATTGCACCTCATGGTTGGGATGCCTGGTGGGTTGATCAATGTGAGCCAGATAACGGTTCGTTGCTCGATGCGAGAAGACAAAGCAATTTTGCGATTGGAAAAGGGATTGACTATTTCAATACTTATTCTTTGATGCATTCCGAAGGATTGTACACGAACTGGAGAAAAGATGTCCCCGGCAAAAGGGCATTTTTTCTGATAAGGCAGTCTTTTGCCGGAGCCCAAAGAAATGCCGCAACGCTTTGGTCATCGGATATTACATGTACGTGGAAAGCTTTTAAAAGTCAGGTGCCACAAGGTATAAATGCCTGTGCTTCAGGGATTCCTTACTGGACTTCGGATATTGGCGGATACCATTACAACTGGACGGCTGCAGATTGGTCTAAGCCGGTCTTCAAGGAATTGTTTACCCGTTGGTTTCAGTTTGGGACGTTTTCCCCCATTTTCAGGATTCATGGAAAAGGCGAAAGGGCTTTATTTTCTGATAACTGGGACCAAAAAACGAAGGAAATTTTATTGAATTACGACAATTTAAGGTACAGGCTTTTGCCTTATATCTATTCACTTTCGTGGAAAGTGACCAACGAAGGTTATACGATCATGAGGTCTTTGGCATTCGATTTCAGGAATGATATGAGGATAAATTCGATCCCCGATCAGTATATGTTTGGTCCTGCTTTTCTTGTTAGTCCTGTCACCCATCAGATGTATAGCCCCGAAAAAAATATCCCAACTGAAAAAACACAGAAAGTTTATCTGCCTGAATCGACTACCTGGTATGATTTCTGGACAGGAAAAACCTTATTAGGTGGCCAAACCATTGTATCACAAGCACCAATCGAAACGATCCCATTGTACATCAAGGCGGGTTCGATTGTTCCAATGGGCCCATTTCTACAATACGCCACTGAGAAACCAGCCGAAACAATCGAACTTAGAATTTATCGTGGGGCCAATGGCGTTTTTGAATTGTATGAAGATGAGAATGACAATTATAATTACGAAAATGGGAAATATGCCACAATCGGATTCACCTGGAACGATAAAGAAGGCAGTTTGACAATCGGTTCAAGGAAAGGATCTTTTGAGGGAATGTTAAATGAACGAACCTTTAATATTGTCTTGGTTAAGCCTGGAATAGGTACAGGTGTTGGGATAGAATCTAAAATTGACAAAACTGTTCATTATTCTGGACAATCAATCAAAGTCAAAATTTAAACAAACCTAAAATAAAGATTGTCAAAAAAAGATGATTTAATTTGCACATTGATAGTTAGATGAAATGCCATGGCTTGATATCCATGGCATTTCAATTTAATTATATTCCCTAATAGTGAAACTTTTTCACCGCTAAAGCGTTAATTAGAAAAAATTAAGTTAATTATGGAATTGTCAAAATTATTCTCAAAATACGAATTAGGGCCAAATGAGCTGAAAAACCGGATTGTAATGGCTCCAATGACACGGTCAAGGGCTATCGGTAACATCCCCAATGACCTGATGGCCACTTATTACGGTCAGCGTGCTGGAGCAGGACTTATTGTAACAGAAGGAACGTCACCTTCTCCCAATGGCTTGGGTTACTGCAGGATACCTGGATTATACAACCAATCACAAGTTGAAGGCTGGAAAAAAGTTACTGAAGCGGTTCATTTGAAGGGAGGTAAGATTTTTGTTCAACTGATGCATACCGGAAGAATAGGACATGTGATCAATTTGCCGGAAGGTGCTGAGATATTGGCCCCTTCAGCTGTTAAGGCGTCTGGACAGGTTTGGACAGATACTGCCGGGATGCAGGATTATCCGGTACCAAGGGCAATGACATTCAGTGAGATAAAGGCAGTAATTGGTGAATTTGAACTTTCTGCAAATCTTGCAATTGAGGCAGGTTTTGACGGAGTAGAGTTACATGCAGCCAATGGATACCTGTTGGAACAGTTTATCTCCCCTGTAAGCAACCAACGTACCGATGAATATGGTGGCAGCTTTGAAAACCGTTGCCGTTTTGTTTTGGAATTGGTCGATGTTGTAAGCAAAGCAATTGGCAGCGAAAAGACCGGGATCAGGTTATCTCCTTTTGGAGTGGCAAGCGATATGCCCCATTATCCAGAAATCGAAGAAACTTATACCTATCTTGCAGAACAGATCAATTCAAAGGGTATTGTCTATATCCATCTGGTCGATCATAGCGCTATGGGAGCACCCGAAGTCCCATTCAGCATTAAAAGAACGATCCATGAAAAATTTTCCAATACAATGATCCTCACTGGTGGTTATAACCCTGAATCTGCCGAAAAAGACCTATTGAGCGGATTTACCGATCTGGTTGGCTTTGGGCGGCAGTTTATCAACAACCCTGATCTACCCTCTCGGTTCAGGAACAGTTGGCCTTTGTCAACCTTTATGGACACTGATACATTTTATTCCCCTGACGATAAAGGTTATACTGATTATCCAATATATGGTATATAATAGATTAACATAAATATATGGAAATATTTAGAAATATTTATTGATCCAATTTAAAAACGTTCCTCCTTTTCGGGGAACGTTTTTTTTGAATTATAATATACAACATTTCGTTTTAAACCATTGTATATCATTGTACTTCAACATATTTCAATGTATTTCATTGTATTTCAACTTATATCCTTATATTTCAATATATTACAAATTGCCATATCATTAATCATATCCTTCTTCAATCCCATGATTTCAAATTAAAAAGTTAAATTTGTCCAAAATTTAGGATATGATCAGATCGATGACAGGTTATGGGAAGGCTGAATGTGAATTGTCCCAAAAGAAAATCACCATTGAGTTAAAGGCTTTAAATAGCAAACAACTCGATGTAAATACAAGGATTCCTGGTATTTACAGGGAAAAGGAGATCGAGATCCGGCGGGAAATATCCGATCTGATGATCCGTGGGAAAGTTGATTTCAGCCTTTATACCGAATCTTTGGGGGTCGATTCAAACAGTGTGATCAATAGCTCAGTCGTTAAAAGTTATTTCAATCAACTTTCAGCCATCAGTACCGAATTGGAAATCCCTGTTAACGAAAGGACCTTGCAAATGATTATGCAATTGCCAGATGTTGTGAAGACAAACCGCGAAGAGCTTGACGAGAATGAATGGAAAACGATCCTTGAAACCATTCGGGTAGCTATTAAATCTTTGGACAATTTCAGGCTTCAGGAAGGGTTGTCTTTGTATAACGACATCATTTTCAATCTAAATGTGATTACTTCTTTGCTCGATCAGGTGCAGCAATACGAGCTGGAGCGGATCACAAAAGTCAAGGAGCGGATCCTTGACGCATTAAAAGATCTCTCTTCGCCCGATGCAGTTGACCACAACCGCCTTGAACAGGAAATGATTTTTTATCTCGAAAAACTTGATTTTAACGAAGAAAAAGTCCGATTGTTAAATCATTGTACCTATTTTCTTGAAACCATCAATTTAGATGAACCGGTAGGCAAAAAGCTGGGATTTATTGCACAAGAGATTGGCCGTGAGATCAATACCCTGGGTTCCAAGGCCAACCATACCGAAATCCAAAAATTGGTGATCGGAATGAAAGATGCCTTGGAAAAGATTAAGGAACAGTTGCTGAACGCGTTATGAAAGAAGGCAAGCTGGTCATTTTTTCTGCGCCCTCGGGAGCCGGGAAAACAACAATCGTAAAACATTTGCTTTCACGTGGCTTGAATTTTGGCTTTTCGATTTCGGCTACGACAAGGAAACCACGTGGTGAAGAGATTGATGGCAAAGATTACTACTTTCTTACAAATGAAGAGTTCAAAAAAAGAATCGACAAAAATGAGTTTCTTGAATGGGAAGAGGTGTATCCCGGGTGCCTTTATGGAACTCTAAGGAGTGAGGTTGACCGCATTTGTAAAAAAGGTCAAAATATCCTTTTCGATGTTGATGTTGAAGGTGGAAGCAATATCAAAAAACATTATGGAAATAGGGCACTTGCTGTTTTTGTGCAGCCGCCATCTATTGAAGAGCTGGAAAACAGGTTGATAACCAGATCAACAGACAATAAGGAAATGATCATTAAACGGGTTGAAAAAGCCAGGTACGAATTGGGTTATTCCGCATTATTTGATCTGATTATCGTTAACGACCAACTTGAAGATGCTTTCAGGGAGGCGGAAGAAAAAATCCGAGCGTTTATCGGGGAAGGAGCGAACTAAGAAACTGGTCCAGAAGCAGGGAGCGTGGGGCATAGGGCAAGGGGCGTGGGGCAAGGGGCGTGGGGCAAGGGGCATATGGAACGGAGAACAGGACTTCGGCTCCGTCAGCCACCGGAAAAAGCCAGATGCCAGTCGCCAGTTGCCAGCTGTGTTAGCCAGCCGCCAGTTGCCAGCCGCCAGAAGCCAGTAGCCAATTGCCATTCGCCAGTTGCCAGCCGCCAGTCGCCAGCCGCCTAAGTAAAAATATTCATATTCTTAATAGTCAATAACTTAATTGATTTTGCCACCATGAGGATTGCTATATTTTCCGGATCATTCAATCCTGTTCACAACGGGCATCTTGCTATTGCACATGAGGTTATTGCGCAAGGAGCTGCTGACGAATTGTGGTTTCTCGTTTCTCCACGGAACCCACTCAAACTTGACACGGATCTTTGGCCGGAAGAAGACCGCCTAATGATGGTAAAACTTGCCATTGAAAACGTGCCAGGAATGGTTGTCAGCGACTTCGAATTTAATTTACCACGACCTTCTTACACTATTAATACACTGAATAGGCTAAAAGAACGATTTCCCCAACACCAGTTTTTATTGTTGATCGGGGGGGACAATCTCTCTATTTTTCACAAATGGCTCGATTACCAAAAAATCATTACGGAGTTTGGTCTTATTGTTTATCCTCGTCCAGGTTTCCCGATTGAAAACTTCCTTTTGAATCCCAACATTACCATAGTCTCTGCACCCCTGATCGATATTTCTGCCTCATTCATCCGAAAAAAAATTACTGCGGGTGAAGCAATTGCTGCTTTTGTTCCTTTTAAAGTCGATTCGTATATTCATGAAAATTTGAATATCTTTAAACTTTAAAACTATCAGGCTGCTTTTATGACTAGCAATTATTTATGTTTTTCCGTCGATCAGATTCAAATTGGCATTCCTTTAAATTTTATAGATCGGGTTATCAGTGCTGTAGCAATAAATTACTTACCCAATTCGCCACAAATTGTTCATGGGTTGTTTGACTATTATGGTCAGTTTGTACCGGTGATCAGCCTACGATATCGTCTTAACCTTCGTGAAATGGCAATTACTCCTGATCAGATTTTTGTCATTGTAGATACTTCAGTGCGAAAATTGGCCCTTGTTGCCGATTCTGTTGAGGGTGTAAAGTCGTTGTTAAAAAGTGATTTGATAGATCCCCAGAACCTCAACAAAGGGATAGAGGCAACAAGTGTATATTCAACAGGCAATGGCATACTTTTAATCTATGATGCTGAGACTTTTTTATCTGGGGAAGATGAAATTCTGTTTGAGAATGTAATGAATCTAAGTCCAAAAGCAGAGTAATTTATGAGCAAGGAAAGAGTAATGAACAATATAAGTGCCAGTGTTGCTGAACTTCTGGGACTTAACTTTCCCCGAAAACGATGGGACGATCTGGAACGTGGCATTCTTGGGGCTGCAAAAGAACTGTGTTTGCCAGAATCCATCGAAGGAATGGCCGTTTGGTTGGAAGGGGGAGACTTTCTTCCCGATCAATTGAACATACTCACAAATTATCTCACAGTTGGGGAAACCTATTTTTTCAGGGATTTACAAGCACTAGACATATTCCAAACCCAACTCATTCCAGAGATAATTGCAGAGCGATTTGGGAAAGACCATCATATAAATATTTGGAGTGCAGGATGTTGCACAGGAGAAGAACCCTATTCACTTGCAATTCTTCTGCTTGAAAGGATTCCGGACATCCAGAAATGGAAAATTTCAATTTTGGCAACAGATATCAATCCCCGTTATCTGGATAAGGCCCGAAACGGGATTTACAGCAATTGGTCTTTCAGGGAGACTCCGGCAAATTTGCGTGAAAAATACTTCAGAAAAGTAGGGAACAATTGGCTAATATCTGAAAAAGTCCGCGAGATGGTGGTTTTTCAACAGCTTAACCTGGTTGAAGATTCTTATCCATCCCATCAAAGCCATACCACCAACATGGATTTTATTTTTTGCAGGAACGTGTTGATGTACTTCTCAAGTGAATTGATCACACTTGTGAGCAGGAGATTTTTGGATGCACTTAAACCACAGGGATGGTTAATAACAAGTGCTGTTGAGCTGAACGATTTACTTTTTTCCAGCTTTACAAAAGTAAATTTTGGCAAAGCTATATTCTATAGGAAGACAAATCAAAAATTGTTAAATTACCGATTGGATAATCTGCCTGACGAGAGTGCGTCATCCTCAAGAAGGTTACCTGATCAATCGAAAAAGTATGTGAAAGCTGTTGCAGCTAAGCCTGCTATTTATGCTCATCATCGACCATCCGCACAAGCTCCTGAGTTCTCATCGATGGATATGGCAGAACGGTTATTTCGTGGAGGAGACTATGCCGAATGTGCTGACACTTGTAATAAAGAGTTGTTAATCAATAATAACCAACCACTATTGTGGATATTGCTGATCAAATCATATGCAAATATGGGGCAACTTGATAATGCATTGGACAGTTGCAGCCAATTGATAACATTGGATAGCTTTAATTCAGAAGCTTATTATCTGATGGCTACTGTTTTAATCGAAAAACAGGAATTGTCTGACGCAGTGGCTGTCCTACAGAAGGGAATCTATATCAATCATGATCATCTGATGTCCCATTTCATCATGTCAAATTTGCTTGATCGCTTATCTGACAAATCGGGTGCCGCAATACATAGGAAGAATGTAAAACGAATATTGTCTGGCTTTGATGGGAACCATATTTTGGATGAGGCTGAAGGGTTGACGGTAAGAAGGATGATTGAGTTGGTCAATTTTGGATAAATCAAAACAAATGAGGACAAACGAAGATATATTGCAGGAAAGGGCCAGAAAAATTTCTGGTAAACTGGGAGAAAATCAGGAAGTTCCAGTTGACGAAATGACTTTGGTGGAATTTAATCTTATTTCCGGGCATTATGCCATCGAGGAGAGTTTTGTTCTTGAAGTTTTATTGTTGAAGGAGTTGACACCAATTCCTGGAGTCCCTGCTTTCGTAGCAGGAATCATAAACCTAAGGGGGAAAATCATTTCTGTAGTCAATCTTAAACTTTTTCTTGGGATACCAGGTAAGGGGATTACAGATATGAACCGTATCATTGTGTTGAAAAATGATCTGATGGAGTTCGGAATTCTTGCGGATTCGATTCTTGGCACAAAAACAATACAATTGTCGAAGCTTTTACCCGCACCGATCACGGTTCAGGCTGTGGCAGCCGGGTATGTAAAAGGAATTTCCTCCGAAGGGTTAATCGTGCTAGACGGTTTTAAGATCCTGGCTGCAAAATCCATTGTTGTCAATCAGAAACTAAAATAATTAATCAAAATAGAAAGGAGAAACCTATGTTGTCATTTACAAAATTCAGCACACGTGCAAAACTCTATATTGGGTTTGGGATCATCATTATGGCCATTGTTGTAAATAATATCCTATCTTATCAAAGCCTGACTTTAATTCATGAATCAGAGGGTAATTTGCTAAAACTGATGGGTATTGCAAGAAATCTGACCCAGCTTCGTTCGGATGAAAACCGGCTAAGCGGGTTGACCCTTGAGATTATAATTAACAAAGACCTGAAAGATCGTGCATTGACCATTGAGGAATTAAAAGATGGGGTTAAATCTGTAGAAGCCAGGACTTCAGAGATCAATAAAAGTTTGGAACTTTTCCCTTCTGAAATGAAGATGTTTCAGGAAGTTACTACCAATATAGCATCCCTGAGAAGAATCAGGCAGTTGCAGCTTGATTTTATCGCCTCAGGGAAAATTGACCAGGCGATGGAGCTTTATATAAAGGAACAGGATGCCCTATTTATAAAAGTTCGGGCAGGGATCCTTGAAATAGAGCAGGAATTGGACCAGCTTGTAGTTGCAATTGAGAAAACCAACGAATCTGATGTTCATAGAATTACAATAAATTTTATTATCTCATGGAGCATTGTGGTGGTCATTTGTTTGCTTCTTATTTTGTGGCTCCGCGGTATGTTGGCACGTATATTTAAAGAGATAAATGAAGGAATAAGCATACTTCGAACCATCGCATCAGAAATCCAGACGACCGTAACCGAAGTTTCAACAGGTGCAACCGAAACGTCCACAGCTGTTGCGGAAACTACTGTTACAATTGAAGAAATACGGCAAATAGCGCTATTGGCAACCCAAAAAGCCCAGTCAGTTCTCGAAAGTTCACACCGTGCCTCCGATGCGGCGGAGAATGGCAAAGAGGCGGTTCAACATACAATTGAAGGTATGGGCCGTATCAACGAGCAAATGAAGATGATTTCCGGTAGTGTTGGTAAATTATCGGAGCTAAGCCGTTCAATAGGTGAAATCACTTCATCGGTAAATGATATTGCGGACCAATCAAACCTTTTGGCTGTAAATGCAGCTATCGAAGCAGCCAGGGCAGGTGAACAAGGTCGTGGGTTCACTGTAGTGGCGCAGGAGATCCGAAGTTTGGCGGAACAATCAAAAAAAGCGACATCTCAGGTGAAGGAAATCCTAAACGAGATCCATAAGGGGATGAACCTTGCAGTCATTGCAACTGAACAAGGGATAAAAGCTGTTGATAACGGCAGTCTTCTGGCACTTCAAAGTAGCGAAATGATCGATATCCTTTCTGATACTGTTAATGAAACAGCACAGGCCGTAATTCAGATTTCAGCCTCAAGTCAACAGCAAATGGCGGGTATGGAACAAATCGTGCCTGCAATGGAAAATATAAAACTGGCAAGCGAGCAAAATGTGAACGGAACACGCCAGGCACAAAATACCGCGCATATTTTGAGCGATCTGGGACATAAATTTAACGATATTATCGAAAAATATAAATTTTAAGATAGTGGCTAAATCGCAGGAAGATTTTTTTCGTGAATTACTGGCCGATTTTAAGATTGAAGCTGCTGAACATCAGGAGGCGATAGTCAAAGGTATGCTCGATCTCGAAAAACAACCCTCGCAAGTCGAATATCGGATGATTGTTGAAACTACGTTCAGGGAACTTCACAGTCTTAAAGGAGCTGCCAGGGCCGTGAACCAGAATGAAATAGAGAAGCTTTGTCAGTCGATGGAGGGTGTATTTCACCAGCTTAAAGATGGCAAAGCCTCCCTTACACCTCCTCTGTTCGAGTTGCTGTTCCAAGGGGTCGATGTTTTGAATGGGATGTTATCGGTAAATTACCCTGAACAAAAAACCAACTTTGGCGGGAATTTAGCTCAGTTGTTAAAAGCAATTGATAATCAATTACATGCAAGTGAAATAGCACAACCGCCATTTGTTGTGATTCCACCAGTTACGATCCAGGTTGAACCTGTGGCTCCTGTGGAGACCGAAACTCACCAGGCTTCTCCCAATGCAACTTTAAATGAACCTATCACTGTTGAACAACGTTTACATAAGGAAACTGTCCGTGTTTCAACTTCAAAATTGAACCGGTTGCTAATACAAACCGAGGAGTTTATCACCGCCAAGGCTACATTATCTTATTTGATCCATGAAATCCAACGGATAAATACGCCAGCACTACAGTTTTTACAACGCGATTTGGACCGGTTTGGCAATTCAATGGGCAGGATGGTCGATGAATTGTTGTTTGATGTAAAGAGCACGTTGCTATTCCCTTTTTCATCCCTTACCGATATTGTCCCTAAAATTGTCCGCGACCTGGGCAAGGAATTCAACAAACAAATTGAA
>Ga0114951_10000444_pt1 | contig 57951 bp, 43 predicted proteins | sample AM7aDNAmetaG_FD_88677 | JGI IMG/M metagenome (GOLD analysis project Ga0114951, IMG submission 88677) | Freshwater microbial communities from Finland to study Microbial Dark Matter (Phase II) - AM7a DNA metaG | ecosystem: Environmental > Aquatic > Freshwater > Lake | place: Finland: Lake Alinen...
GATCGTTTCCGGGGTGACTACGACCAACACCGGCACCTATCAATTGACGCCGCTGCTGCTGGCGGCGGTGTCGCGCAAGACGCAGGGCGCGGGAACGTTCGACTTGAATTTGAACCTGAACGGAACGCCCAGCGCGACGGTGGAGCCGCGCGTGAGCGGGCCGACGCAACTGGTGTTCACGTTCAACAAGGCAATGGCGGCGGCCGACGGGACGCTGGACGCCACGGAGTTCACGGTGACCAACGCGACGTTTGTGAGCGCCAGCATCAGCAGCAGCAACCTGACGTTGAATCTGACCAGCGTGGTGGATCAGTCGAAGGTGACGGTGGTGATGAACGGGCTGACGGACTTGGCGGGCAACCCGCTGTCGGGCACCAACGCGGTGATCGTCCGCTCCCTCTACGGCGATGTCAACCAGAGCGGCACCGTTAACGCCGTGGATCTGCAACAGGTGAAGAACAACCTGCTGACGACGCTGACGCCATCGAATTTCCTCTGCGACGTCAATAGCAGCGGCACGATCAACGCGGTGGACTTGCAGCAGATCAAGAACAACCTCCTGCACAGCGCCAGCCTCGTTGCCGATTCGGGTGATTCAACCCCGTCCACCTTGTCCGACGGTCTGACGACCGGCACCACTTCCGACAGCTTGACAACCTCCGGGTTGGCAACGATGACGCTGGGGCAGGCGTTGGGTGCGACCAACCTGACATGGAGCACCGACGGCGATGCGCCGTGGACGCCGACGGTCGCAGAAGACGGCAGCCAGGCGGCGTGGAGCGGGAGCATCGGTAATCTGAACGTGTCGTGGATGGAGACGACGGTGACGGGGCCGGGCACGCTGAGCTTCGACTGGATGGTGTCCTCGGAACTGAACGGGGATTACCTGACGTTCGCAATAGATGGGGTGAACCAGCCGGGAGCGATTTCCGGTGAGGCGGGCTGGCAGACGCTGACGTTCAACATTCCAGCCGGCACACATCGTTTGACGTGGACCTACTCCAAGAACGGCGCCACCGCCGCCGGTCTGGACGCCAGCTTCCTGCGGCGGGTGGTTTACCAAAGCAGCCCGTAAACATCGGCCTATGAGCTTGGCTTGCTACGTCCCTGATCTCGGCGATTTGCTGGTATAATTCTGCAAGGAGACCGTTAGCGGTTTCCTCACCCGGTTCCTCGGATTCACCAAGAGCTGGGTCTTCTCGTGTTCGACCACGGATGACCCGTCCCCCATAGAAAACCCTTTTCAAAAACAGTGTGTTTGGGACGGATTTTGGGCCTGAATCGTGCCAGTTTGCCTCCCTGAAACCGGTGTGATTCAACCTTCGAACTTTTCAAAAGCATACCGCCAAGGTTCTTGCCATTTCCCGTAAGCGCAAAAACCCCTGTATTTGTGGGCAAAACAAAAAATGGCGGGAGCGACGGGACTCGAACCCGCGGCCTCTTGCGTGACAGGCAAGCGCTCTAACCAGCTGAGCTACGCCCCCGCCTGGGGGAAAACGTCCTGAGAGGGTATTCAGCCAGGTTGCGAAGTCAACTGGAAACCTGTCCCAGACTCTGATAAGACAAAGTGCCTATGGACCGGCTCAAAGCCATCAACAAAGCGCAACGGATCGTCGTGAAGGTCGGCACGGGCTTGCTGACCAACGCCGAACGGCAGCTCGACCTCGCCCGCGTGGCCGCGCTGGCCGACCAAATCGCCACGCTCCGGCGCAATTCCATCGAGGTCGCCGTGGTCTCCTCCGGCGCCATTGGCGCGGGCATGGCGGAACTGGGCATGTCGGCGCGGCCCACAGAATTGCCGGAACTCCAGGCCTGCGCGGCCATCGGCCAAAGCAAGTTGATGTCGCTTTACGCAGAGGCGTTTGGGCGGCACAAGCTGCACGTGGCCCAGATTCTCCTGACGCACGACGACCTCAGCGACCGCGTCCGCCATTTGAACGCGCGCAACACGATGGATACACTGTTGGCGCGCGGAATTGTGCCGATCATCAACGAAAACGACACCGTCTCCGTGGACGAGATTCGTTTCGGCGACAACGACCGCCTCGCCGCACTGACGGCGGCGCTGCTGCCGGCCGACCTGCTCATCATCCTCACCACGGCGCAAGGGTTGATGACCAAACGCGACGGCACCGGCGAGCGCATCCCGTTTGTCGAGCGCCTGGACGACTCCTTGATGAAACTCGCCGGCGGCGCGGCCAACGCCCAATCCGTCGGCGGCATGATCTCCAAGCTGCAATCGGCGAAGATCGTCCATGCGGCCGGCATCCCGCTGGTCATCGCCAACGGCCGCGCGGCCGGCGTGCTTGCCGACATTCTTGCCGGCAAAGACATCGGCACTTTTTTTGCCGCATCCGCCAAAAAAATGGTCAGCCGCAAACGGTGGATCGCATTTTATCACCGGCCCGGCGGCCACCTCGTCGTGGATGCCGGCGCGAAACAGGCGTTGCTGACGCGCGGCTGCAGTCTGCTCGCGCGGGGCGTCGTGGAGGTTGGAGGCGAGTTTGCCGCCGACGCGGTCGTCTCGCTCCGCGACGAGGACGGCATCGAATTCGCCCGCGGCGTGACGCGTTTCTCGGCGGACGAGGCCCGGAAGATTTGCCGCGCCACGACCGGCGAGATCGCCGCCGCGCTCGGCCGCAAAGCCAAACCCGAAGTTGTTCATCGCGACGACTTGGTGTTACTGTGATTCTACCGTGAGTGTGAAAGACGAAATCCGAAAGCTGGGAGAGCAGGCGCGTGCCGCGGCGCATCAACTCGCCGTTTTGACCACCGCGCAGAAGAACCAGTGTCTCCACGCGATGGCGGACGGCATTCTCAAGGACGCCGACATCATCAAGGAAGCCAACGCGCAAGACCTCGGTGCCGGCCGCGCCGCCGGTCTCTCGGCCGCGATGCTGGACCGGCTCGCGCTCAACGACAAGCGCATCGAAGCCATGGCCGCCGGCCTGCGCGACGTAGCCGCCCTGCCCGACCCCGTTGGCCGCGTGCTGGATTCGCGCACCCGGCCGAACGGTTTGAGCCTGCGCAAAGTCGCCGTGCCCATCGGCGTCATCGCCTTCATTTACGAATCGCGGCCCAACGTCACCGCCGACGCCGCCGGGCTTTGTCTCAAGGCCGGCAACGCCGTCATTCTTCGCGGCGGCAAGGAAGCCATCCAGTCCAACCGCGCCATCGCCCGCTCGTTGCTCGACAGCGGGACGCGCGCCGGCCTCCCCGCCAACGCCGTGCAACTCGTCCAGACCACCGACCGCGAAGCCGTCCGCGAACTGGCGCAAGCCACCGGTCTCGTGGACGTGATCATTCCGCGCGGCGGCGAGGCGCTCATCCGTGCCGTCGCCGAAAACGCGCGCGTGCCGGTGATCAAACATTACAAGGGTGTCTGCCACGTCTTCGTGGACTGCGACGCCGATTTCGACATGGCCGAGCGGATCGTGATCAACGCCAAGTGCCAGCGGCCCGGCGTGTGCAACGCGATGGAAACGTTGCTCGTGGACGAAGCGGTCGCCAAAACTTTTCTTCCCCGCATCGCCAGCGCGCTGCTCGCGCGAAAGGTTGAGTTGCGGGGCGACGAAGCCACGCGCAAGCTCGTCTCCGCCGCGAAGGCCGCGACGGAAGCCGACTGGTCCACGGAATACGGCGACCTCATCATCAACATCCGGGTCGTGCCCGGCGTGGACGCCGGCATTGTCCATATCAATCGTTACGGGTCGCAACACAGCGACGCCATCGTCACGCGCAACCAGGCCACCGCCGACCGTTTCCTGCGCGAGGTGGACTCCGCCACCGTCTATCACAACGCCAGCACGCGCTTCACCGACGGCGGCGAGTTCGGCATGGGTGCCGAGGTCGGCATCTCCACCGACAAGATCGGCGCGCGCGGGCCGATGGGTCTGGAGGAGTTGACCACCTACAAGTGGATCATCGAAGGCACGGGCCAGGTTCGGGAATGAGCACCGCCGTCGTTCAGGACGGTCTGCAACGCGCGCGCGCCATCACGGCGGCGATGCCGGAGCGCGGCCTGTTTGCGGGAACGTCGTGGCGGATCGCGCCGCGCGCGTTTCCGGTTCCGTTGGCGCTCGCCACCGAGTTGGAAACGCTCGGCCCGCGCCTGCTTGATTTCTACCGCGCCTGCAACCTGCTCTACCGCTTCAGCGTGCGCGGCACGTTGCCGCGGTGGATCGCCGACTATCTCGACGCGGGCAAGCCGCCGTCGCTGGTCGAAACCTCGCGGCAGAACCGCTTCAAGGCCAGCCTGCCGCGAGTGATCCGTCCCGACATTCTGATGCAAGACGATGCCAGCGACGGCACGGTTCAATTCAAGATCACCGAACTGGACTCCGTTCCGGGCGGCATCGGATTGACCGCATGGCTCAACCAGACCTACAGCGCGCTCGGCGACGCGGTCATCGGCGGCCCGCGCGGGATGCAGGACGGGTTTCGGCAGATTCTCTCCGGCAACGGTGACGCCTCCGCGCCCGTCGCTCGCATTGTCGTCAGCGACGAAGCCGCCACCTACCGGCCGGAGATGGACTGGATCGCGCAACAGTTGGCGACGGATAATTTCGACGTCGCTGCAATCACGCCCGATGCAATCAACGCAAGAGAATGGTGGGGCGAGACTCCGTCGAGCCTCAACCGTGTGTCAATGGCCGAAGCAGAGGCTCGACGGAGTCTCGCCCCACCACATGTTCTCTATCGGTTCTTCGAGTTGTTCGACATGGCGAGCGTGCCGAACGCACCGGCGCTGCTGGAGGCTGCCTGCGCCGGCAAGGTCGCCGTCACGCCGCCGTTCAAGCCGCAACTGGAAGAGAAGATGCTCTTCGCCTTCTTCTGGCACGGGGCGTTGAAAAGTTTTTGGCGGCAGGAGTTGGGTGAGAAGGTTTTCAGCGCGCTGCAAAAAGTTATTCCTTACACCTGGATTCTGGACTCCACTCCCCTGCCCCCGCACGCGGTCATCCCTGAACTCGGCATCCATGACTGGCGCGAGATGGCCGGTTTTTCCCAGAAGCAGCGCGAACTGGTCATCAAGATTTCCGGCTTCGACGCCGACGCCTGGGGCGCGCGCAGCGTGACGGTCGGCCACGATGTTCCCGCCGGCGAATGGGCCGCGGCCATCGAGCACGCCCTCGGCAGCTTCCCGGCGAAACCCTACATCCTCCAGCGGTTCCACCGCTCACGCGTCGTCGAAACCGAGTGGGCCGATCTGAAACAAAATCAGCTCCAGCCGATGATCGGCCGCGTACGGCTCTGCCCATATTACTTCGTCGCTGGCGACAACGCCCGGCTCGGTGGCGTGCTGGCGACTGTTTGCCCGCAGGACAAGAAGATCCTCCATGGAATGGCCGACGCGATCATGGCGCCGTGTGCGGCGAACGACAGTAACCAGTAATCAGTGGTCAGTGGTCAGTATTTCGTTTTGGTGCGTCAATCTCTGTCCACAGCTTGCCTGTTACTGATCACTGGTTACTGGTCACTGACCACTGTCCACTGATCACTGCCCACTATTCTCCGCCCTTCGCTGTTGGAAGAAACTCGTCAGCAACTCGCGCGCCTCCGCCTCCAACACTCCGCCTCGCACCTCCGGACGATGGTTCAGCGTCGGCACATTCAGCAGATTCATCGCCGTTCCGGCCGCGCCGGCCTTGTCGTCGCGACAGCCGAATACCACCCGGCCCACGCGCGCCAGCACGATGGCCCCGGCGCACATCGGGCACGGCTCCTTCGTCACATAGAGAGTGCAATCGTTCAGCCGCCGGTCGCCAACGCCTTCCTCGGCCTGCGTGATGGCGATCATCTCCGCGTGCGCCGTCGCGTCCTTGAGTTGCTCCACCTGGTTGAACGCGCGGGCGATGATCAGCGGCGGCGCGCCTTCGCTGGCCCACACGACCACGGCGCCAACCGGCACCTCCTGCGCCTCGCCGGCCTGCGCCGCCAGCCGCAAGGCCTGCCGCATATAAAACTCGTCGTTATGTTCGCCGATCACAGCCTGAGCGTAAAAGCAGCCGCGCGCACGCGCAAGCCGATTCAGCACCGCGCGCAACCGCAGAGAAAAACTTCTCGCGCCTGCCGCCCTGTTAGGCTAGTGATTACCGCGCAAAATATGAAAACCTTGATACCACTCTGCTGTGCGGCGCTGCTGTTCAGCGCTTGCAAGGGAACAACCCCCGGAACCACTGCCAATCAACCCAAGGACAACATGGACGAAGTCGCCATCATTGAAACCAAGTTCGGCAAAATGGTCGTCGAGTTCTTCGGCGACGACGCGCCGAAGACCACCGCCAACTTCAAGAAGCTCGCGAAAGAGAAGTTTTACAACGGCACCACCTTCCACCGCGTCATCCCCGGCTTCATGATCCAGGGCGGCGACCCGAACACCAAGTCCGACCCGCATTCGCCGCGCGCCGGCACCGGCGGCCCCGGCTACACCGTGCCCGCGGAGATCAAGCAGCTCCACGTCCGCGGCACTCTCGCCACCGCTCGCACGGGCGACCAGGTCAACCCGCAGCGCGCCTCCAGCGGCAGCCAGTTCTTCATCAACGTGAAGGACAACACCTCCCTCGACAGGGGCGGCTACACGGTCTTTGGCCGCGTCATCAAAGGCATGGAGGTCGCTGACCAAATCGTCGCCGTTCCGCGCGACGGCCGCGACAACCCCGACGACCCGGTCAAGATGGAAGTCAAGCTCGTGTCCCGCGCCGAAGCCGGTCTGTGATTTTTTCCATCGTAGAGACGCGACGAACGCAAAGAGAAACTGTGTGGTCTCTGCGTCCTCTGCGCCTCTGCGGTGAAAACCAGGACATCTGGCACCGCCCATGGCTTCCATTCGCAAGTGGCCGTTGCTGAAGAGCCGGCGTCTTCACAACTACCGCATCTTCAACTCCCTCGTGGAGACGGCGCGCTCGCCGCGCACGGGTGACACGCATGATTTCTACATCCTCGAAGGCCCGGACTGGGTCAACGTCATCGCGCTGACGCCGAAGCAGGAGGTCGTCCTCATCCGACAGTTCCGCCACGGCACGAGGCGCATCGAGCTGGAGATCCCCGGCGGTGTCATGGACGGCAACGAAAAACCCGTGCAGGCGGCGCGGCGCGAGCTGCGCGAGGAAACCGGCTACGACTCAACCGACGCGCGCATCATCGGCAAGGTCTCGCCCAACCCCGCGTTCCAGCGCAACACCTGCTACACCGTCCTCCTTCGCAACGCTCGCAAGGTCGCCGAGACCGAGTTCGATCACACCGAAGACATCGCCGTCACCCTCGCGCCGTTGAAGGCCATCCCCGATTTATTGCGCCGCGGCAAGATCCAACATTCGCTCGTCGTCGTGGCGTTCATGTGGCTCGACCTGTTCCGCTCGGGGCGGAAAAAACGCTGAACCAGAACAATGCACTTGCCGCCCCTCACCCCGGCCCTCTCCCCGCTGACGCGGGGAGAGGGAGAAATTCTTCGCCCAAGGTCGATCCCAATCGTTCGGGCCAATGCCTTGCGACGACAGGAGTTTTTCCTCTCCCCTCGCCTGCGAGGGGAGAGGGCCAGGGTGAGGGGAGCGTCCGCTCACTTGCAACCGCATCACTCCGTCTGACCCCTGCCATGTCCACCGCCCACGTCTTCGAACACCACCTGCGCGTGGCCGCCAGCGATTGCACCGTTGGCAACCATGTCTATTACTCGCGCTACCTCGACTGGCTGGAGGCGGCGCGCAACGAACTCATGCGCGCCGTTGGCCATCCATTCGGCGCCCTCATGGAGAGCGGCGTCCTGTTGCCGGCCATTGAGGCGCGGCTCCAATATCGCGGCGCGGCGCGCTTCGATGACCGTGTCGTCGTGCGGCTCTGGATACAGGAAGTCAGCCGCATCAAGATCACCTTCGCCGCCGACATCGTGAACGCCGACACTGGCAAGACCCTCGTCAGCGCCGCCACCGTCCACGTTTGCACCGACCCCGCCGGCAAACCGCATCGCCTTCCGCCCACCCTCCTCCAAACCCTGGAATCCCGCGTCCGAACCGAGATTGCATAACGACGCGCGCGAAGGCGCGGGGCAAGCCAACGAGCTGAAGCGGATGCTCACACGCGCCCTTCACTGGCTCGACAACAGCAACCCGCGTTCGGAGAACGCGGCCCACCCAACTGTAGGCCGGCTCTGCGAGCCGGCGGTGATTCCGCCATGATTACAGAATCCCATCGGATCTCAGGGGATCATCCCAGTTTTTGGAAAGGTCGAAGCAACGGACTTGGAAGTCCGTTCTACTTCGTGCCGCGCGGAACCGTAGAACGGACTTCCAAGTCCGTTTTCCAATCCGACCAAAAACTGAGATGCGCCCGGGACATAGTCCCCGCCCACATCATCCTTGTCCCCACAGACCGATGACGTATAATCGCCGCCAGCTCACGGAGGAATTATGAAACGCATTGGCCTCACCACCCTCGCTGCCGCACTGTTTCTTGTCATCTCCACGCCGCTCCTCGCCCAAGAGAAAGCCATGACCACCTCCACCGGCATGGAGCTGGTCTGGATTCCAGCCGGAGAATTCAGGATGGGAAGTACTCAAGAGGAACAATCATGGGCAATCGCCAACGGAGCAACGGATGTATTTGTGAAACCCGAAGGTGAGCAACCCCGCAAGGCGACCATCAAGGAAGGCTTCTGGATCGGACGAACAGAACTAACAGTAGGTCAATGGAAAAAATTTGTGGCAGCTACCGGCTATCAAACGGATGCTGAGAAGAAAGGGGAAGTCAGCCGAGCGCCAAATGGGTCAGCCAAACGTTGGGAAACGGTTAAAGGTGCGAACTGGAAAGACCCTAATTTCGGAATGAAGTTGGATGACAATCATCCGGTTTGCTGTATCACATGGAGCGATGCGGACTCATGCTGCGAGTGGTTGACGGAGACGGAGAAGAAGGCAAATAAACTGCCGACGGGTATGGTCTGTCGATTGCCGACGGAAGCTGAGTGGGAATACGCGTGCCGCGGTGGCACTCAAACGAAGTTTTGGTGGGGCGACCGTGTTGAAGATGGCAAGGGAAGGTTGAACTGGGGAGGAAAGGATGACGGGTTCGAGTTTGTATCACCCGTGGACCATTTCGGCAAGCGAGGTCGAAACAAGTTTGGTCTGGCGGACATGCTTGGAAATGTCATGGAATGGTGTTTTGACGACTTCGATCCAGCAGGCGCTCATGAGCGGTGTCATAGGGGCAGCGATAGGGTGGTTTTACGCGGCGGTGCCTTCGGCGGTTCATTCGAGTGCAGCCGGCCCGCAGCTGTTCGCTGCGCCTCGCGCTATTCCGCTTACAAGGGTTCCACCTATGCCAACTTCGGCTTCCGTGTTGTGTGCGGGATGAAAACTGACTTTGATGACAAGCCTCTCTCTCCTCTGAAGTCCTCAACCTTAGCTTCGACCAAATCCACCACGACACGGAACGAACCCGCGCCGATGGCCGATAGCGAAATGCAAAAAGATGCCAAAAAGTTCGCGCGCAACCAAAGCATCATCAAAGGGCTTTACGTCGTCAAACTGGACAACGGCCAGCGTCTGGGCAGCGCACAGGACATCATCGCGACGGCAGAGCGGGTCGCTTCCGACCGCGAGACGATCTGCGATTTCACCGGCAAGGTCGCCGAAGACACACAGATTTCGATGGAGGAGGCGGAACGGCTACTGAAGGTGCGCTACCCAGTCTGGCAGGCGGGCCACAAGATTCGCTTCAGCTACGGCGACAAATACGCCAAGCAGGCCGGCGGCTCGGCGGGCGGCGCGTTCGCCGTGCTGCTGCTGTCGCTGCTGGACGGCTTCCAGATTGATCCCGGCTACGCCATGACCGGCGACGTGACGGTGGATGGGAAGATTCGCGAGATCGGTGCGACGGCGGAGAAGATTCGCGGAGCGTTTTTGGAGAAGTGCAAGATCGTTGCCATTCCCGCAGCGAACAAAGAGAACCTTAGCGACATGGCGCTGCTCTACTCGCCCGCGATGCTCTGGAGCGCGCAGCTTTTCTCCATCGCCACGCTCGACGATGCGGCGGCGGTGGCGCGCAAGGACCGGTCGGAGAATCTGACCAAGGCCATCGCGCTGTTTGCCGAAGTGCAGGCGCGGCTCAGCCCGAACTCCGGAGCGGCGGCGCTGCGCAGTCCTTGGGTGTATCAATCGCTGCGGGAGGTGTTGCGCCTGGCGCCGAATCATCTCTCGGCGGAGTTCATGCTGCGGGCGGCAAACAACCAGTTGCCAAACGCGCTGAGCTTGGGGGAATCGATGGAACAGATATGGGCGGCGGCGGGGCCGTTGCTGGGGTTTCTGTTTGCGGACTACAAGGAGCCGGAGAAATCGAAGCGGTATTATTTCGACCGCGTGCCGAAGGAGACAACGAAGATGGCGTTGGAGCGGCTGGACTGGTTGCAGATGAGGCTGAATCCCAAGACGAGGGATTTGAAGGTGGCGATGGTGGATTACATGGTGAGCCTCGATCAATTGCACCGCGCGTCCACTTTTTCCTCGGGGACATTAAAGCAGCATTTGGAGAAGCGCGACCGCGTGCTGGGGGAAGCACACAAGCTGGGCGTGGACCGAAAAGTGTTGGAAGAGATGATGCACTGAGGAGCGGCGAGGGGGAAAAGGGCTTCAAACTGCATTGCGCACCGCGAGGCGGACTGGTAGGATACCGAGGCATTGGACGCGGGTGTAGTTCAATGGTAGAACGGAAGCCTTCCAAGCTTCACACGAGGGTTCGATTCCCTTCACCCGCTCCATTTTGGCCTTTCCTTGGCGACGGTAAAACTTTTTCTGTCCCGCGAGGTTGTTGGAACAACCTCGCCGGTCGGCTGTGAAGCCGGCCCCGCGCCGAGGCGGGCCGCAACACTACGAGGATCAAAACTATGGCACTGGTTGCTTGGAACGACAAATACAAGGTTGGAATCTGGCTCATGGACACGCAGCACCAGCGCTGGATCGGCCTCATCAACGATCTCTATAAGGCGATGAAGGTCGGCAAGGGCAAGGACATTGTGGAGCGCACGCTGGATGAGATGGTGAACTATACGCGCACGCATTTTGCCGACGAAGAAACGCTCGTCTCTACGCACGCCTGGCCGGAGTATGCCAAGCACAAAGCCCTCCATGATGAGTTCGTGGGCGAGGTGATTGAGTTGCAGAAGAGGCACAAAGCCGGCGAACTGGCGATTTCCATCAAGGTGCTGACCAAGTTGCAAGACTGGTTCGTCAAGCATATCCAGATCACGGACCGGGAGGTTGCGGCATTCTTGAAAAGCAAGGGCGTCCAGTAAGAGCCGCCGCATGAATGCGCCTGGCGGGCCGGGATGTGAAGAATCGAAATGGAGTCCCGCATGAATCAAACCATCTTGGCCGTCGGCGCGCACTACGACGATTGCGTCTTCGGCGTGCCCGGCATCCTGCTGCAAGCCGTCCGCAAACATAACCGCGTCGTCATCCTCAGCCTCATCGGCGACTACACCGCGTGGGCGCCGGTCAAGGGTCGCGCGCCGCAGTTGATCGAGACCAGCCTCCGCCTCGCGCGCGAGCGCGCCATCGAGATGCGGTTCCTGAATTACGCCTCGATGCAGTTCGACGCCAACGCCGAAACCCGCCGCGCCGTCGCCGAGATCGTCGCCGACGTGAAGCCGGACGTGGCGTTGATGATGTGGCACCGCGACCGCCATCCCGACCACGAGGCCGCCGCCGCGATCAGCGCGCCGGCGTTGCGCCAGCCCGGCATGATTCTCGGCCGCGAGGGCGTGCGCGGCGCCGGGCGGATTTACGCCTACGACAACGGCCCCGGTCACACGATCGGCTTTGAACCCAATGCGTTCGTGGACGTGTCGCCCGAATGGCCCGCCGCGATGGAATGGCTCGGCCAACTGATGGCGTTTCTGCACAATCGCCCTTACGATCCGAAGTCGCCCGACGCGTCGCAGGCGGTGAAGGAGACGCTGGCGCGTTATCGCGGTCTCGCCTGCGGCGCGAAATATGCCGAGGCCGTCTGGGCCACCGGCGCGTATCCGCACGACATCCTGTGAGCCGCGCTCCGCAACACTCCGCGGCGGCGGCGGGCGGCGGCGAAACGCAACCGCGTCTCCGGCGGGTGCTGGGGCTGGGCGATTTGATTTTCTATGGCGTCGTCCTCATCCAACCGGTTGGCGCCATCGGGCCATTCGGCATTGCGAACAAGCTGTCGCTCGGCCACGTCACGACCACAATCCTCATCGCGCTCGTGGCGATGATGCTCACCGCGATGAGCTACGGTCGCATGGCGGCGCTCTACCCCACCGCCGGTTCCGCCTACACCTATGTGGGCCGCGGCTTGAATCCGCATCTTGGCTTTATCGCCGGCTGGGCGATGTTCCTGGATTACATCGTCATTCCCATCGTCAACGTCGTGTATGGCGCGTTGAGCGCGCAACGGCTGGTGGAGGCTCTCGCGCCGGGGTTGAACCACCAGATTGTCACCGCGCTAGGCCTGCCCAGTATTGTCAGCGCGCTGGGCCTGTCCTTGAGCGAGGACCGCATAGCGTTTGATTTCTGGGTAATCGCGTTCACGGGCCTCTGTACTTTTCTAAATCTGCGCGGCATTAAGTGGACCGCGCGGGCAAACCAGATTCTGATGGTCGCGATGTGCCTGATGATCGCGGCTTTTGTGACGCAGGCCGTTCGTTACCTCTGGAACGCGCAAGGCTGGGCCGGGCTGTTGTCCACCGAGCCGTTTTACAATCCGCGCACGTTCAATCTTCGGGCCATTTCCACCGCGACATCGCTGGCGGCGCTGACGTATATCGGCTTCGACGGCATCACGACGCTGGCGGAGGATGTCCGCGACCCAAAACGCACGGTGCCGCTGGCCATTGTGCTGGTCTGCGTGCTCATCGGCGTGTGCGCCGCCTTGCAGGTGTATCTGGCGCAGCGCGTGTGGCCGGACTACACGACGTTCAAAGACCTCGATACGGCTTTCTTCGACGTGTGCAGCCTCGTCGGAGGGAAGGTGTTGTTCAACGCGCTCGCCGTCGTCATGGCGGTGGCGTGCCTTGGCAGCGCGTTGACCGGGCAGGTCGGCGCGGCGCGGCTGCTGTTCGGCATGGGGCGCGACAACGCCCTTCCCCGTTTCTTCGCGCGGCTGGACCGGCGGAACAGCCCGGCGTTGAACATCGCATTGATCGGGATTCTGACGCTGATCGGCGCGCTCCGGCTGAAATACGAAGACGCCGCGGAACTGATCAACTTCGGCGCGTTTCTGGCGTTTCTCGGCGTGAACCTCGCCGCCATCCGCGAGTTCGTCTTCCGACCGCCGCCGGGTCACGCGCGCAACTGGCTCTCCGATCTGGTCGCGCCGGGCCTGGGATTTTTATTCTGCCTCGCCATCTGGTGCAGCCTGCCGACGCCGGCAAAAAAGGTTGGCGGCATCTGGTGCGTCGCCGGCCTGATCTATACGGCGATCAAGACGCGCGGTTTTCGCCGGCAGCCGGTGATGATTGATTTTCGCGAAGCGTAAAGGACAATATGCTGACGTCATCCGCCGCAAGACTACTGGCCATCGTTGTGCTGTTCCTCACTTGGGGAGTCGCGACCCGAACTGCGCGAGCCGGCGAGGCGCAAGACCCAGGCTACGCGCTGCTGGCGTCGCCATCGCGCGCTAGTGTGCCTCCGTGGGCGCTGCCGGGACGAATGCGATTTGCGCGGTGCGACGGCGGACCGGTGGAGGTTTGCAAGGCGTTCATGAGCGGCTGGGAGGCGATCCGCCACCCCGACGCCATCCTGCCCTGCGCCACTTTCTATGACGACGCGACCATCGCCATGCTTCGCCGCGCGCGAATCAATTGGATTTGGGTCACGTGGAGCGTCGGCTTTTCGCACGAAACGGAAGCGGTGCAGCGCCGGCTGCTCACGCCGTTCATTGCAAAGTGCCACGCCGCCGGCATCCGCATCACCGCCTATGTATCCCTGACCAACATGTTCATTGACGACATGGTCCAGCACGAGCCGCGCGCGGCGAAATGGATGCAAGTCGAAGCCGACGGCACGCCGCGGCCCTACAGCGCCGCCAAATACGACGGAAAGCCCACGCGCATCATCGCCTGTGTCAACAACCCGGAGTGGCTGGAATACTCGAAGCAGCGCATCGCCTCTGCCGTCGCGGCCGGCGTGGACGCGATTCAATACGACAACAGCATGCAGGGATGCAAATGCCAGTTTTGCCGTGAGAAGTTCACCGAGTTCACGCGGTCGCTTTACGGCCAGCCGTTCGCCGTGCCGGGGGCCAGGACCCAGGACACCTCACACTTCACGCAAGGCCGCGAATCCGTGGCTTCTGCGGAGACACCGGGTCTGGTCGCGAAGGCGTGGGCGGCGTTCTGCGTCAAGAGCGGCGCCGACGCGCTGGCGCAGCATCGCGCCTATGCGGACTCGCTGAAACCGGGGATTTTGGTGAATGCCAACGCCCACCAGCAATCCCGCATGGACGACGGCCTCAACTCGATTTTCTCCGAGGACGGCACCGAGCCGGGCTTGCGCGGCGCGGAACTGGCAAGCAACATCGGCCTCTACAAATTCTTCTATGCCGAGGGCGATGGTGCCAAACCGATCCACATCGAATGCGGCCGGCGCATTAATGGCGACCGGATGGACAACCCAATGCCGCCGCGCAACCAGAAGTTGGTGGTTTATGAATCCGCCGCCTGCCAGGCGTCGCAGGGGTCATTCTTCGAGATGGGATGGACCACCAAGCTCGCGCGCGGCGACCAGAACGCGCTCGACTCGCTGGCCGCGCTGACCGCCGCGAACCAATGGGTCGCGGACCATGAGTCGCTGTTCGCCAAAGTGGAGCCGGTCGCGAAAACCGCCGTGGTGTTGCCGGCGTGGCAATCGGTCACGCCGTTCGTGGGCACCGGCAGGAATTTCGTCTTGCTTCATCCCAAACATCTGACGCCCCGGCAACTGGCGCAGTTCCCTCTGGTGGTCCTGCTCGATGTGCGTTGCATGACCGATGAGCAAGCCGAAGCGGTGCGTGGTTACGTGGCGCAAGGCGGCCGGCTGATTGCGACAGGCGATACTTCCTCTTGCGACGGCGCATGGCGCCCGCGCGCGAAACCCGCGCTGGCATCGCTCCAAGGCACGGACCGGTGCGCATGGCTTCCCGGCAAGCCGGCACCCGAGGACTTGCTGGCCGCGTGGCGGCGATTCGACGACAAGCCGCTGGTGGAACTGGCCTCCGCGCCCGAACACCTTTGCTTCAACGTTGCGCGCTCTTGGGACGGGAAGCGGACGCTGGTTTACCTTCTCAACTACGGCCCGCAGCCGGTCGCCGGCTGTGACGTGAAGTTGCGGCTGCCGAAAACGTTTCGGTCGGCGCGACTCCACACGCCCGGCGCTGCAACAACCGCGCTCGCCGCCACGGCACAAGCCGATGGCGTGTCGGTAAAGATACCGGCGTTTGATATCTTCGCCGTCCTGGAGATCCAGTAGGCCGGCCAGTCCCTGTTGCAGGTAAAAGTGGCCAAGTCCGCGGGGAGTGTGGTATCACTCGCGCTCTATTTTGTGAGACATTATTTATGAAACGCTACGCGAACCTTCTTCTGAGTTTCAGCATCGTCACCCTCGCCGTTCTCACCGCGGGCGCGGCACCGCCTGCGCCGGACACGACGTTCGTCATCACGATAGACTCCGCCGCGCAAAAGAAGTTCGGATTCCAGTATCCCGCCACCTACGTCTTTCAGTTGGCCGAAGCGTCGCCCCATGTGCGCGTCGAGCGCCGCAACGGAGATTCCGGCTCTTGGAAAGCTCTGGAACAAAAAAAGGCCGCCGACTTTTTCAACGGCGTGGAATGCGTGCGCCTCGACGCGAAGGCCGGCCGCGCCTACGTCTCCGTCGGTTTCAAGGAGAGCAACACCATCCAGTTGAAATTCACGGGCGCGCGCCCGGTGAAGTTCGACTCGGTGGCGAAGTATTATGACGGTCGGAAGTCGGCCTACACGCTCTCCAACGACAACTGGGGTTGCAATCCGTGGGCGCATCCCGGCGCGCCCTGGCGCGGCATCACCAACGACAAGTCCGACAACTATCAGGCCGCGTTGCATGTCTGCCGCCACTTCCACCTCCCGCTGTCCATCGCCATCAACAGCCGCGCCGCCGGCGGCGACGCCGTGTGGCGGAACATGCAGGAGGAGTTGGACCACCACGATTGCAGTTGGGAGCCGGCTGTCCACGGCGAGACGCATCCCAAGGAAGCCGGTTACTTGATTCACGGTTACAAAGACGAAATTCTCGGTTGCCGCGACGAAATTCTCCGGCGGCTCAGCCACATTCCCTACGGCCAGCACGTGTGCGAGCACATCCTCACGTTCGGCTACATAGACGAGACGCTGTTGCGCACCGACGTGGGCGAGTTCCTCTTCCTGCGCGGTTTCAACTGGCTCGACAACCCCGCGAGCAATGACTACACGCCCCGGAACCCGCAGTATGGCTTTTACGGCGTCGCCGGCCTGAACACCAAAGGCTACGACACCATCCTCCAGCGGCGGGAGCCGCGGGCGCGCTATTGCGCCGCCGATGTCGCCGAGTTGAACGAAGGTTTCGACCGCATCCACGACACCGGCGGGATCTTCTACGCGCTCTGGCATCCCGACCGTTTCCTGAACAGCGTGGTCTATGATCCGAGTCCCGGCGTGGAAGGCGTGCGCGGCTCGACGCTGATGCAACACCTCGCGCACGTCGCCAATCGCAAAGACGTCTGGTATGTCGCCAACGGCTGGCTCTACTCCTACCGCTATGTTGCCGAGAACGCGCGCGTCTCGGCCGCGCCGTAATCGCCGCCGGTTCGTTTCCCTTCCCCATGAAGAACCGCGCACGGAAAACCGGGTTCATGGCGCTGATGCTTGTCGCAGCGGCGTCCGCCGCCTTCACAAGCCGCGCAGCCACAGCCGGCCCGGCGGAGCGCAGTTTTGATATCCAGCTTCGCGTCGCCCAGTCGCTTGAAGCCAAACTGAATCTGATCGCGGACATTGCCGACGAAAGCGCCGCGCGGCTTCTGGCCGGAGGCAATATTTTCCTCGCCGGCGAGAAAGGCATGGTCACGGAAATGTTGGGCCGCGCCGGCGGCTTGTGCGGTGCGAAGGCGCTGGCGCTCGACAAGGCGCTGCCCGCGCTCGGTCACAACGATGTGGTCCTCCTGAGCAACTACGGCACGCCGGGAACGCTGGCCTCGTCGCTGGGGAAGCTCGCGCCGACGGGCGCGCTGGTCATCGCCTTTGCGTCGGCGGAGAATCCCCTGCTCCGCCAGCCGCCCGCGCCGAACGTCCGCTTTGTTCCCGTGGACATTTCGCTGGACAGTTGCCTTGTGCGAAGCGCCGCCGGCGAGCCGCTCATGCTCACAGCCGCGCCGGCCATCGCCACGGCGCAGTGGACTTACGTCGCCGAGTTGCTCGCCGCGTGCCGCCGCCAGCACAAGCAACTCGCCATTTACCTTAGCATCCACCTTGACGACGGCCACCGGCGCTATGACCGCACCAAAGGATTGCTCTTCGAGCCGGACCTTCGCCCCGATCCGGTCGCGCGAGGCGAATACGGCCGCTCCTTCCTGCGTAGCGCCCGCCGCTCCCTCGAAGCCATCCGCGACGGCGAAATGAAAAACATCCGCCAGGCCGCCCTCTGGCTTCGCGAGGCTTCCGCCGCCCGCAAACAAATCGTCCGCAACCTCATGGGCCACCTGCCACCCGCGGAAGCCGGTCTCCGGGGCGATGCGCCGTTCTTTACGCAAATCACCCGCCTCACCGGTGAGCCGGGCGCGAAGTGGATTCATGACAACCTCCATGACGGCGATCTCTATTTCTTTCTCGGCTATCAGAAGAACGAAGACGCGATGGCCGCCACCGCCCATGCCGCCGGCGCGCGCACCATTTTTCTGACCTCCACCGCCCCCGGCGCGGAACAGGCGAAAGACCCGCGCCATCTCTACATCAACCCTCATTGGCCGCTGACCGACGCCTGCCTGGAACTCTCCGGCTACGATGTCAAAGCCTGTCCTCTTTCTTGCATTGCCGGCATGACCTGTTATGATGCGATTTGCGCTGAAGCCGTTTGTCCTTGAACAACGCGCGACGAACGGTGGTCGAAAGCAGCGGCGCTCCCACCACCGAGGTCGGTGGATGTTTTTTTGGACAAGCTGGAATGGGCTTGGCTGCGCCAGCGGGCGCAAGCGCGACGCGACGTTCGCCGCCGATGAGGCGAGGCGCGTGAAACGGTAGCGATTATGTGGATTGTTCGACTAGCTCTGCGCAGACCTTACACGTTTGTGGTGGCGGCGATTTTGCTGCTGCTGCTGACGCCGATCGTGTTGATGCGCACGCCCACCGACATTTTCCCGAATATTGACATCCCGGTGGTCAGCATCTTGTGGCGTTACGACGGTTTGGACGCGCAAGACATGGAACAACGGATGATTTACAACTGCGAACGGCCCCTGACCACGACCGTCAACAACATCGAGCACATCGAGTCCACCTCCTACAACGGCATCGGCGTCATCAAGGTCTTCTTCCAGCCCGGCGCCTCCGTCAGCGCCGCCGTTGCGGAAATTACGGCAATCTGTCAGACGGTCTTGCGCTCGATGCCGCCAGGCTGCACGCCGCCGTTGGTCATCCGCTACAACGCCTCGACCGTGCCGATTCTCCAGTATGGCATCAGCGCCAAGAACATGGCCGAGCAGGAAGTCTTCGATCTCACCGTCAACCAGATCCGCGTCGGCCTGGTCGGCGTGCCCGGCTCCGCCATCAACTTTCCCTACGGGGGCAAACAGCGCCAGGTGTCGGTGGACCTCGACCTCGCCGCGCTCAAAGCCAAGAACCTGACGCCGTTGGACGTGGTCAACGCGGTCAACGCCCAGAATCTGATTTATCCCGCCGGCACCGCCAAGATCGGCCCGACCGAATACGATATCAACCTCAACACCAGCCCCCTGGTGCTGGAGGATCTCAACAACCTGCCGATCAAGACCCTCAACGGCGCTGTCATCCGCATCCGCGATGTGGCGCAGATTCGCGACGGCTACCTGCCGCAACAAAACATCGTCCGCCAGGACGGGCTGCGCAGCACGCTGTTGAGCATTTTCAAAACCGGCACCGCCTCGACGCTCGACGTGGTTGCCGGCGTGAAGACCGTACTGCCGCGCATTCTCAAAACCGTCACCGCCAATCTCGACGTGAAAGAGTTCGCCGACCAGTCGCTGTTCGTGCGCGCGGCGATCCGCGACGTGGTGCGCGAAGGCGTCATTGCCGCGGGGTTGACGGCGATCATGCTGCTGTTGTTTCTCGGCTCCTGGCGCAGCACGGTCATCATTGCGCTCTCCATTCCGCTTTCGATTCTGACTTCGCTGGCGATCCTCAGCGCGCTCGGTGAAACGATCAACCTGATGACCCTCGGCGGGATGGCGCTGGCCGTCGGCATTCTCGTAGACGACGCGACGGTGGAACTCGAAAACGTCCACCGCCAGATGGCGCTCAACAAACCGACCGTGCAGGCGATCCTTGACGGCGCGCAGGAAATTGCGCTGCCGGCGTTTGTTTCGACGCTTTGCATCTGCATCGTGTTCGTGCCGATGTTCTTCCTCGCCGGCACGGCGCGCTACCTCTTCGTGCCGCTGGCCGAGGCGGTGGTGTTTGCCATGCTGGCCAGCTACGCGCTGTCGCGGACGCTGGTGCCGACGCTGGTGATGTGGTTCTACCGCGGCGTCAATTATCATCTCCTGGCCGACGCCGACCACGTCGCCCCGGTGTTCCGTCCGTTTGCGCGGATTCAAAACGCCTTTGAGGAAGGGTTCGAGCGTTTCCGCGAGAGCTATCGGCTGCTGCTCGGGGCGGTGCTGCACCATCGCACCGGCTTCGCGCTGCTGTTTATCGTTTTTTGCGCCGGCACCATGTTGATGATCCCACAACTGGGCCAGGACTTTTTTCCCTCGGTGGACGCCGGCCAATTCCGGCTGCACGTGCGCGCCCGCAGCGGTTTGCGCATCGAGGAAACCGCCAAGCTAGTGGACGAGATCGAGGCCGTCATCCACCGCGAAATTCCCGCAGGGGAGTTCGCCGGCATGCTCGACAACATCGGCCTCCCCAACTCCAGCATCAATCTCAGCTACAGCGACAACGGCGTCATCGGCCCCGGCGACGCCGACATCATGGTTGAGCTGCGCGAGGGCCACCGCCCAACGGCGGATCACATCCGGCAGTTGCGCCGCACGCTCAACCGCGAGTTTCCCGGCACTCTGTTTTATTTTTTGCCGGCCGACATCGTCAGCCACACGCTCAACTTCGGCCTGCCCGCCCCGTTTGACTTGCAGATCGTCGGCCGCAAGCAAACCGAGAACCGCGCCATTGCCGCCAAGCTTGTCGAGAAAATCCGCCGCATCCCCGGCGCGGTGGACGTGCGATTGCACCAGCCGACCGACCGGCCGAAACTATACATCAACGTGGACCGCACGAAAGCCTCCGGCATCGGCCTCTCGGAGAGCGACGTGGCCAACTCGGTGTTGATGAGCCTCAGCGGCAGCGGTCAAGTGCAGCCGGCCTACTGGCTCAACCCGGCCCTTGGCATCCAATACCTCATCAACATTCGAGTGCCTGAGCGCGCAATGGATTCGATCGCCGCCCTCAACTCGATTCCGATGCGCGCCCCCAGGGCCGGTGCCGGCGGCTCGCAACTGCTGGCCAACCTCGCCACCGTCACGCGCCGCGCCGGCCCGCCGGTGGTGTCGCACTACGACATCATGCCCGTGATTGACGTCTTTGGCGGCGTCAGCGGCCGCGACCTCGGCGGCGTGCTCGACGACATCAAGCCCCTCGTGGCCGAGGCCGAGAAGGAATTGCCGCGCGGCAGTTCCATTCATCTGCGCGGTCAGGCGGACACCATGCATTCCAGCTTTGTCGGTCTCGCCGTCGGCTTTGTGATGGCCATTGCGTTGATTTACCTGCTGCTGGTGGTGAATTTTCAAAGCTGGATGGAACCGTTCATCATCATCACCGCGCTGCCCGGCGCCGCCGCCGGCGTGGTCTGGGGACTGTGGCTGGCGCAAACCACGCTCAGCGTGCCGGCGTTGATGGGCGCCATCATGAGCCTTGGCGTGGCCACGTCGAACTCGGTGCTCGTGGTCACGTTCGCGCGAAACAATTTGCGCAAGGGACTTGATCCGCTCGCCGCCGCCTGGCAAGCCGGCGCGGGCCGGCTGCGGCCGGTGCTCATGACCGCGCTGGCGATGATCATTGGCATGCTGCCGATGAGCCTTGGCCTTGGGGAAGGCGGCGAGCAAAACGCGCCGCTGGGCCGCGCCGTCATCGGCGGGCTGGTGCTGGCAACCTTCGCGACGCTGTTTTTCGTCCCGGTTGTTTACAGCCTGCTGGCGCGTCGCGCTGCGGCCCAGGACAAGCTGCTCGTCGAGCCGTCCGAATCAGGGATGGAAAACTCCGCGTCATCCGTGTAGATTAACGGTATCTTTCTTTCGAATAGAAACATGTGAACACGCAATCAGACATGCAGTCCTCGGCGGTAACTCAGGCGACCGCCCCGCCACGTCCGCTGAGGATTGGACGCATTGTAGGCGTGACCGTCATCTTGATCGTCATCGCGTTTGTCGCCGGATTTGTGCCGCGGCTGCGCGCGCGGCAGGCGGTGGTGAAGGAAACCGTGGAACTGGCCATTCCGACCGTCAGCGTCGTTTCGCCCGCGCCCGGCGAAACCGCCATCGGCATCGAGTTGCCGGCGGAGATCAAGCCATTTGTCGAAGCGCCCATCTACGCCCGCGCCAGCGGCTATCTCAAACGCTGGCTGGTGGACATCGGTTCGCACGTCGAGGCCGGCCAGCTTCTGGCGGAGATTGACACGCCCGAGCTGGACCAGGACCTCGCCCGCGCCCGCGCCGATCTTGTGCGGGCCGAAGCCGCCCTCGCGCTGGCCACCACCACGGCGGCGCGCTGGACGGAGCTGCTCAAGACCGCCAGCGTCAGCGAACAGGAAACAGCCGAGAAAGTGGCCGACCGCGCGGTCAAGGCCGCCGATGTGCAATCGCAGCGGGCCACCTTGCAGCGGCTCGAAGAAATGAAAATGTTTGCGCGCGTGACGGCGCCGTTTGCCGGCACGATCACCGTGCGCGATACCGACGTAGGGCAGTTGATTACCGCCGGCGCCAGTCGCGAACTTTTTCGCCTTGCGCAAACCGACACGCTGCGCGTCTTCGTCGGCGTTCCTCAAACCCTCTCGCGCGCGGTAGTGCCGGGCGTTAATGCCGAGCTGACGCTGGCCGAGCTGCCCGGACGGAAGTTCGCGGCCAAAGTCGTGCGCACCGCCGGCGCCATGGACGCCAGCTCGCGCACGCTGCTGACCGAGCTGGAAGTGGACAATCATCGCGGCGAAATTTTTTCCGGCGGTTACGTGCAAGTGCGTTTCATCGACGCGAAGGCAATCGCGGCGCTGACGCTGCCCTCGAACACCCTGCTCTTCCGCGCCGAAGGCATGCAGGTCGGCGTGGTTGGCCCCGGCGGCAAGGTGGCGCTGCGCAGCGTCAAGCTCGGACGCGATTTCGGCAAAACCGTGGAAGTGCTTGAAGGCATTACCACGGCCGATCGCGTGATTTTGAATCCGTCCGATTCGCTCACCGCCGGAACTGCTGTGCGTCTCGTTGAACCCTTGAAAACAGCGGCCGCTAAATGAAGTCGCGGCTGCTGACCATCTCCGCCGCTTGCGCATTGCTCACGGCCTGCGCCGTCGGACCGGACTATCAACGGCCCGCCGCGTTGCGGTCGCAGCCGCTGCCGGCCGCGTTTGCCGGCGAGTGGACAATCGCCGCGCCCGCCGCTCACCTGCCCCGCGGCGCATGGTGGGAGGTGTTCGGTGACGCGGATCTCAACCGGCTGGAGTGCGCCGCCTCCACCGACAACGAAAGTCTCGCCGCCGCCGTGGCGCGATTCAACCAGGCTTCGGCGCTGGTGGACATCGCCCGCTCGGATTTCTTCCCGCAGCTTTCGTTCGCTGGTTCCGCCATCAGACAGCGCACCAGCCGCAACGCGCCGCAATCGGGCCAGCCCGCCGGACAGGCCTTTAATTACAACACATTCACCGTTCCACTCGTCATGGGCTGGGAACCGGACCTCTGGGGCCGCATCCGCCGGCAAACCGAGGCCGCCAGCGCGCGCCTTGGTGCGTCTGCCGACGACGTCGAGTCGTTGAAACTGGTGATCCAAGGCGCGGTCGCGGCGGATTATTTTGCGTTGCGCTCGTTCGATGCCGAGCTCGCGCTGGTGACTGACACGATTGAAACCTACCGGCGCTCGCTCGAACTCACGCGCAATCGCCGCAAAGGCGGGGTCGTCTCCGACCTCGACGTCTCACAAGCCGAGACACAGCTTCGGACCGCCGAGACACAGCTTCCTGCGCTTCAACTCGAGCGCGCCAGACTCGCCAACGCGCTTGCGGCGCTCTGCGGCCAGCCGGCCACGACGTTCGCCATCGTGACGGATCGCGCGCGCCTGAAGCCGCCGCCGGACGTGCCGCCGGCTTTGCCGAGCGCGCTGCTGGAGCGCCGGCCGGACGTCGCCAGCACCGAGCGGCAGATGGCCGCCGCCAACGCCGACATCGGCGTTGCGAAAAGCGCGTTTTATCCTCGCCTGGTCCTCAACGGCATTGGCGGCGTCCAGTCCATCAGCGCCGGCACGGTGTTCAACTGGCCGAGTCGAATCTGGGCCATCGGCCCGACGCTGGAAGTTCCCATCTTCACCGGCGGGCGCATCACGGCGCAACTCGCCGCGGCGCGCGCCAACTACGACGAAACGGTCGCGAACTACCGCCAGACGGTGCTGGGAGCTTTCCAGGAAGTCGAAGACCAACTCGCCGCGCAACGTTTGCTCGCCGCACAGCTCGTTGCGGAGAACGCCGCGCTCGTTTCCGCCCGCCGGACCCTGGACATCGCCAACAATCGTTACCGCGCCGGCCTTGTTACCTACCTGGAGGTCGCCACGGCGCAGAGCGCCGCGTTCGATCGCGAGCGTGCGGTGGTGGCGCTGCAAGGCGAACGGTGCGTGGCGACAGTCGGTCTGATCAAAGCCCTCGGCGGCGGCTGGCAGGCGACCGCTCAAGCCTCAGCCGCATCGCACTAGAGGCGGGATCGTCGGCGGCTCTTCCGGTTCTCTCCACCATGGGCTGTCACCGAGCCTGCCGCCTTAGGATTTCCTCAACGCGGAAGATTTGGTTGGGATAGAGACTTCCGGGCACTTTGGCAAAGCCGGCTTGTTGCGCCACCCGATAGATCGCGCACTCATGGTGGTCGCCCTCGCAAAACCGGTGGCGATACGCTTGAAACATGACATCGTGGATCGGAATCTGCCGGCCGTGGAAGGGGCAGCCCGAATGCTTCGGGCACACGCACCGTTTCTCATCACGCTCCTGCGCGCGCGCAACAATCGGCCAAGCCTCGTTGGCAAATGACTGCAACTCGGCTGCGATCTTGTCCGTGTATTCATTCTCCCGGTTGCCAACGCCCAGGACACCCTTAATGCTGTTGCCGGACATCATCGGCACGTTCATGTGACGCAGCACTCGAGTGTGCCCTTCCGGAATGCCTTTCTTCGTGGGCCGCGTGCAGTTTTTGTAGTCGTTGGTGATCACCGCCTTGCGCTCCCGGACGCAATCGCCCCACAAGCCCGTGCTTTCGACCGGATAGACAATGGGCTTGTTCGCCATGCTGCACATGGCCATCGCCCCCTTCGACCAGGCAATCATGGTCAGCAAGTGCTCCCACTTGTTGAGCGTCGCGAAATAGCCGATCTTGCTTCCCGTCAACCGGACCGCTTCTTCGATCAGCATGTCCGCCGTCCGCTTCAGGCTCAGGCCGTCATTCTCACGCAACCTGCGAATCGCTTCTTTCATGATTCGACCTCCCGTTTTGAATCCCGCTTTCCGCTATCGCATTTCGCCGCCGCAAACCGACGCACTCATACCACAATCCGGGCCATTGTGGCAATCCTTCCGGTGAAAAATCAGCCGCTATTTTCTGCAAGAAAATGTTGATTTCCACCAACGCCCCGCCTAAAGTCCGCACGCATTTCGGTTCAAGAACAACAACAATAGAAGGAGATAGACCATGCCCAAGATGACCAAGAGTCAGATTGCCGCGACCATCGCTGAGAAGGTCGGCATCAAGAAAAAAGAAGCCGCTCTCGCCATGGAAGAGCTGGCCAACCTCGCCTACAAAGAGGCGAAGAATACCTTCGTCGTGCCCGGCCTGGGCAAGCTCGTGCTCGTTCAGCGCCCGGCCCGCAAGATGATCATGCGCTTTGGCCCCAAGGCCGGACAGGAAATCACCGTCCCGGCCAAGAAGGTCGTGAAATTCCGCCTCGCCAAGGCCGCGAAAGACGCGATCCTCAAGAAGTAGTCGCGCCTTAGCGTCAAGTTGTGCCCAACGGGCCAACTCGCACCGACTTCGTCGGCACGCGGGTTGGCCCGCTGGTTTTCTGCGTGGCTTGTCCGCTTGACTCCTTCGGCCGGCACTTATACTTTCAGTTGAAGACGGAGGACGTATATGAAAAGAACATGCTTTCTGCGGTTCGGGCTGGTGGCCGCTCTGGCGGCGATGATCGTGAGTGGCCCAACGAAATCCCTTTGCGCTGACGACCGCGAACACGGGCCGCTCAATGATCGTCTGGACCAGTTGGAGCGTCGCGTCAACGAACTGGTCGAACACCAACATCAGTTCATGCAACGCCCGGGTGCAATGTTGCCGCGCTCGGACAAACCGGTGCCATCTGGCGCTGAAGTGGCACGACCACCCATGCTGCCGGGTCCACCGATGCACCTCACGCCTCCGCCGGCGGCTCCGCGCTGCCCGCTCAGAGGAATGTGCTGCCGCTGCCCAATCCTGGCCGCGCTGTTTTTGCTGGCGTCGGTGATTAATATTCTCATCGCCGTCTGGATCTACACCGACATCCGCAAACGCGGCGAAGGCCCCGGAATATTCATCGCGCTGGCACTGATCGCCGGAATCCCCACGGCCATCATCTACGCGCTGGTGCGAATCGGCGATAAAAAGTCCTGAGCGGCGCCCGCCGGCCAGCCCATCCGTTGTCCAACCGTTGACGGCGCTTGCCACCACGGCAAGGTCGCGCGCTTGACTCGACCGGCGCGTCACCTATGATGCGACGCCATGCTCGACATCAAACTCATTCGCGACAACCCCGATGCGGTCAGACAACGGCTCGCCGACCGCGGCCGCGGTGACGAAGCCGCCGTTGACAAGATCGCCGCGCTCGACCAAGAGCGCCGCAACCTCATCACCGAATCGGACAAGCGCAAGGCGCTGCGCAACGCCGTCAGCAAGGAGATCGGCGCGCTCAAGTCCAAAGGCCAGGACGCCAGCGGCAAGATGGCTGAAATGAAAAAGGTCGGCGACGAGATCGCCGCCGCCGACCAGCGTGTGGCACAGGTGGACGAGCAGCTTCGTGCAATCCTGCTCGGCATTCCCAATCTCCCCCACCCCAGCGTGCCCGCGGGCAAAGATGCCGCAGACAATCCCGAAGTGCGCCAATGGGGGCAGAAACCCGAATTCGCCTTCAATCCGAAACCGCATTGGGAGATGGGCGAGGCGCTCGACATCCTGGACTTCCCGCGCGCCACGAAGATCAGCGGCAGCGGGTTCATCCTCTACAAAGGCGCGGGCGCGCGGCTGGAGCGCGGGCTGATCAGTTTCTTGCTCGATCTGCACACTCGCGAGCACGGTTTCACGGAAATCTCCCCGCCGTTCCTGATCAACCGCGACGCGATGATCGGCACGGGACAACTGCCGAAGTTCGAGGAGGACATGTATCGCCTGCGCGACGACGAGCTTTATCTCGCGCCGACCGCCGAGGTGCCGGTCAGCAACATCCACCGCAACGAAATTTTGCGGCACGACCAGTTGCCAATCTACTACTGCGCCTACACGCCGTGCTTCCGGCGCGAGGCCGGCGCGGCGGGCAAGGACACACGCGGCATGATCCGCGTGCATCAGTTCGACAAGGTGGAGATGGTGAAGTTCGCGCACCCGGAGACGAGCTACGACGAACTGGAGAAGATGACGGCCAATGCCGAGCGCGTGCTGCAGCTTTTGGGTCTGCACTACCGCGTGGTGCTGCTGTGCACCGGCGACATGGGTTTCGCCTCGGCAAAGACGTATGACATCGAGGTCTGGGCGCCGGGACAGAATGCATATCTCGAAGTGTCGAGTTGCTCCAACTGCGAGGATTTTCAAAGCCGGCGCGCAAACATCCGGTTCAAGGACAAGGATGGCAAGAACCGGTTTGTGCATCTGTTGAACGGCAGCGGCACGGCGCTGGCCCGGCTTTACGTGGCGCTGCTGGAGACGTATCAGCAAGCGGACGGTTCGGTGTTGCTCCCGGAGATTCTTGCTCCATATTTGGGTGGCGAGCGCGCCATCCGCCATCGGTGACGCCGCGCGCTGTCAGGGAACAAAAGCATGATCGAAAATGCCGCGAGGGTGTTGTTGATCGAGGACAACCCCGCCGATGTGTTGCTGGTCCGCGCGATGCTCGCGGAAGCTGGCGGAGCGTGCTGCGAGGTGGAATGCACGGACCGGCTCGCCAAGGGATTGGAGCGTCTGGCCACCGAGCACCCGCACGTCGTGCTGGTGGACCTCTCCCTGCCTGACAGTCACGGATTGGAGACGTTCACGCGCATTCACACGGTCGCCCCCCACATGCCCGTGATCGTGCTCACGGCCCAGGAGGACGAGCAACTTGCGGCCAAGGCGCTGCAACTGGGCGCCCAGGATTATTTGGTGAAACAACAGATCACGGCGCCGCTGTTGATGAGGGCCATCCGCTACGCCATCGGGCGGCAACGTTCCCAGGACGCGCAGGCCCGCGACCGCCGCATGATCGAGACGCTGATGGACAACATTCCTGATGCGATTTATTTCAAGGACACCCAAAGCCGGTTTCTGCGCATCAACCGTTACATGGCGGACAAGTTCAAACTGAAAGATCCTTCCGAGGCCGATGGAAAAACCGACGCGGACATTTTCAGCGCCGGCCACGCGCAGCAGGCGCGGGCCGACGAAGAGAAGGTGATGCACACGGGCCAGCCGCTGGTCGGCATCGAGGAAAAAGAAACATGGCCGGACGGCTCGATGACGTGGGTGAACTCCACCAAAATGCCGTTGCGCGACGAGCACGGCCGCGTCATTGGCACCTATGGCATTTCGCGCGACATCACCAAACGCAAGGCCGCGCAACGCGCGCTGGCCGAGCGGACACGGCAGTTGCAGGAAAAGAACAACCAGATCGAGAACGAACTGAAGATGGCTCGCGAACTGCAAATGGCGATGCTGCCGCACGGCCTGCCGCGCATTCCTCCGGACGCTCCAGCAGGCCGGGGCGCGCTGGAGTTTGTCAGCGTTTATATTCCCGCCGGCACGGTCAGCGGGGATTTTTTCCACGTCGTACAGATTTCGGACACCGCCGCGGCCGTGTTTATCGGCGACGTGATGGGGCACGACGTGCGCGCCGCGCTGGTGACGGCCATGCTGCGGGCGGAGGTGGAAGACCTGAGCCGCCTCATCGCCGATCCGGGCCAATTGCTCACGCAAATCAACCGCGATCTCGCCGGCATCTTCAAGGAAAGCGGCGCGGCCATGTTTGCCACCGCGTTTTATATGGTTGCCGACGTCGCCACCGGCCAGCTCTCCTGTGCCAACGCCGGCCATCCTCCTCCGGTCCGCCTGAACCGCGCGTCCGGTCTCGTCGAGCCGTTGCGCCTTGACGCGGAGCGCCGTCCCGACCCGGCGCTGGGCCTTATCGAGAACACGGTGTTCACAACCTGCCAGCGCCCGATGGCTGACGGCGACCTCATCGTGCTGTTCACGGACGGCGTTATTGAAGCCGAGACCGCCAACGAAGAACCTTACGGCCACGAACGATTGATGGCGGCCATGCGGGCGCACGGACACCTGCCGACGGAAAAACTGCTCTGCGAGTTGATCGCCGACGCCCGCCGGTTTTCCGGACGGCACGACTTTGTAGACGACGTCTGCCTCGTCGGCATGGATGTTTCTTCCCGGTTCAAGTCGTCAGCTTAGTCCCCTTGCCGGCCATGAAATCCTTGTTCTTGTCGCCGACCCAGTAACGGTTGCCGGCGATGCACCAGATGAAATGCAGCTCCTCGTCCTGGCTGAAGACGGGATGGTAATTCAGCAGCGGAATCGTCACCGCATCGCCTTCGCCCACGGAGCGCACGAAGCTCTTGGTCTCCTCGTCGGCATACACCTCCATCGAGCCGCGGCCCTGCGTGAAAATGTAAACCTCCTCTTGATCGGTGTGGTTGTGCGGCGGCCATGAACGCTGGCCGGGCTTGAAGATCGTAAAGCCAGCAATCAACTTTTCCGCCGGCTCGCTCACGTCGAACATCAGGAACACATCCTTGCCTTTCAGGTGGCGGATGCGGCGCTCGTCGCGCGAAAATTCGCTCCAACGCGCGTGAAACGCCGGGTGCGCCTTGTCCGCCGGCGCGCGACAGACGATCACGCGGCTTTCGCCGGCACTCTGGCCCACTTGATAGGCCGCGCCGCGCGGCACGTAGAGCACGTCGTAGTGTTGCAGCGCATAGCTCGCGCCGCCGAGTGTGACCGTGACTTCGCCGCGCCAGCCAAACAGCAACGCTTCCTCGCCGGGATGCGCGAGCGGACTGGACTGGATGGGTCCGTTCAATTCATAGACGCCGTAGGTCAGCAACTGGAGGTTGGAGTTTTGAGGGTTGGATTTTTCGACGTAGCGAAACGCCCCGGCATCGGCCGGGACAAATGTAGCGGGTTTGGGTTGGTTCATGGCAATTAATTTATTTCAACGGAATCAATGAGTGAGAAAAAGATATTTCAGTCCCATGACAAAGAGAAAAGCGAAAACCCCTATTTTTAATTTATCCTGCGGCACGCGCTTCAGCAGCACGCTGCCCAGCCACGTTGTCAGCAACAACGGCACCGTGGCCAGCAGCGACACGTGCACGAGTTCGTGCCGGATGAGGTCGCTGTTGATCAATAACCCCAGCCGGAACACCGCGCACAAGCCGAAGCACACTTGCATCAACGAGACGATCTGCTCCTTTGTCCAAGGCTGCGAATAAACATAGGCGACCGTCGGGGGCCCGCCCACGTTCAACGCGCCGCCCAGGCAGCCACCGGCAACACCGACGGGAAATCCCCACGACGCCGGCATGCGAAACAGCACGCGCTCACCGCGCCAGAGTTCGCTCGCCGAGAACACGCACAGTAATAAGCCGAGCGCCCGAAGCAGGAACGCCGCGGGAAGCCATACCAACGCAAAAAAACCGATCGGCACACCCACGACGGAACCAATCACCAGTCCGCGCCCGTCGCGCCAGCGGAAGTGACGCCACGTCGCCAGAAACGTCACCACACAGACGACCACGTTCATGAGCGCCACCACCACCTGCGCATCCTTCAGCTCCAGCACCAGCGGCAGCAGCGCGACCGCCGCCAGACCGAACCCGAAACCGGTCAGCCCCTGCACAAACCCGGCAAGGCTGAGCACGAAAATTACCTCCAACATGGTCTGCGATGAGGTCATGGAAAAAGTGGACCCGCCTCACCACGCGCGCGCACGCTTGAACGCGAGATGCGCGCGGAATGCCTCCGCCGCCCCGACGCCGGCCTGCGTGCCGCGGGCGCGCGCTTGCAGACGCATCAACTCGGGAAGCGGCGAGAAGCTGCTGTCGCTGCTCCGCGCCATCTGGCTGCGATGGCACGCCAGCATTTTCTCCTTCAGCGGCATGAACCCGGAAACGTCCACGTAGAAGCCCGGCTCAAAGCCGCTCATGTTCACCGTGTCCATCCACCACAATGCCGGCGCCGCCGACAGCGGCGGCGACTTCGTTTTTTGTCCGCGCGAGGCGCAAAACCAGGACGCCACCTCGGCGAGCGCGCCGGCGGCGCGATGGTCGGTGTGGTAGTCCGCCGCGGCGTGCGCCAGCACCAGCGACGGGCGAAACTGGCGATAAACTTCTGTCAGCAGAAGCCGGCTCGCGCGGTCGTCCGCGAGCGTACCGTCGGAGATGTTGCCGCAAAACAATTCGGCGCCCAGTAATCGCGCGGCGGCATCCATCTCGCGGCGGCGCACGGCAGCCAGGTTGCGGATTGGCTTGTGCGGCTGGCCGCCGTCGCCGTTGCAGAGCACGGCAATGCCGATGGCCGCGCCGTCGGCCCTCGCGCGTGCCAGAGTGCCGGCGCAGAGCAACTCCGCGTCGTCGGGATGCGCGACCACGGCCAGCATACGTTCTTTTCTAAAGTCGAGTTTCATATCGTTCAACTTTGTAGCCGCCGACGTAAGGAGGCGGAGTTTTTTTCGAGCCATTGGCGCCCCCATAACTCCGCCTCCTTACGTCGGCGGCTACTGTACAAATCATCTCAGCATAATACTCGGCGGCTGGGCCACATACTCGGCCACGGTCAGCACGGCGTCGGGATGCAACCGCATCAACGACGCCGGGCACGCCGCCGTGATCGGCCCATGCAACGCGCGGCGGGCCACGGCGCTCTGCCACGGCCGGTTGCAGTAGAACCGCAACCGCCGGGCGCCAAGACATTCCTTCATGCCCACCGTGACGGCCCGGCGCGGAATGACGCTGATTTCGCCGCCGACCGTGACGGAATTGATCGTGCGCGTCTCGCGTGTGAGCGACAGCACCCGCGTCGGCAGCGCGGCGAATTCTTCCACGCTCATTGTCACGCCAGGCTCCGGCGGCTCGTTGAAAGCAAAGTGGCCGTTGATGCCGATGCCTCCAAAGCACGCGTCCACGCCACCGCGCCGCTCAATGAGGCGCGGCACCGCCGCCGGATTCTGCGGGTCGGGAAAGACGCGGTTTTCCGGCATCGGCGCAAGCGCGGGATCGAGCCGGTCGTAGAACAGCCGGTCCATGAAACCGCGAAAACTCAGCGGATGATCGGCGGGAATGAAGCGGTCGTCGTCGCTGAGGTATTCGTCCATGTTGATGAACACGACGTGGCGGCAATCGAACCGTTCGTCGTTGATCCTTTTCGCAAGCAACGGAAACTGCTCCACCGGTCCGACCGGCACGATGAGCGTCGCCGCGCGGCCTGCCGCGTGCGCGTCGAGGATTTCTCGCCACATCGCCTCGGCCACGTCGCGGCCGATGGACGCCATGTTGCCGAGGATGCGCACTTTCACCGGCGTCCCTTTGCCAAGGTCGTCGGCGGAAATCTTCAAATAGTCAGGAAGATCACTCATCACGCTTAACTCATCACTCCGGCAACGGCTGGTCTTTCGTCTCCGGCAAAAACAGCACCACGACGATGCCGATGACAAATAACAGTCCCATCAGCGTGATCGCCAATTGCAGGGTCATTCCCGGAACCGCCTTCAGCCAGCCGGAGAAAATCAAGACAGGCGACGCGACGAGCCGTCCGGCGTTGAAACAAAAACCCGCGCCCGTCGAGCGCAGGTGATTCGGGAACAACTCCGGGAAATAGATGGCATAGCCCGCGTGAATGCTGAGCGTAGCGAAACCCATCAGCGGCAGGAGCAGCAGCATTTGCGTGTAGGTCGTCGGCAAATAGCACGTCACCGGCACGATGATCAGCGAGAGAACCTGCAGCAGGATGAACGTCCGCCGCCGCCCCAGCCGCACGCAGAGCGGACCGAACGACAACAGGCCCAGCGCCATGCCAATGGTCTCGACGACGCCGTAAGCGAACTTCGCCTTCACCGCCGCCTCGGCGGACTCCACGCCGGTTCGCCGCAACAAATCCATCGCGAGGTCCTGACCCGCGACCGTCACGCTCCAAAACGTGCCCAGGCCCACCGCAGCGAGCACCATGCCGAGCAGCGCGCGCGGTCCCCAGACGCGGTGGAAAAACAGTTCGCGGAAACTGCCGAGCTTGCCACCCTGCCCCGTTGCGGCCTTGGCGCGCGCGTGCTTCCAGCTTTCCGGTTCCTTCACGTTGGACCACACCCACAACACGAGCATCGCCGGCAGCACGCTGATCAAATACGCGTAGCGCCACTGCGCGCCGACGGCCAGACCGACCCCCGCCGCCACCCACGTCCCCAGCGTGCTCGTCGCGTGAAAAATTCCCGACGCATGCGCCCGCGCGTGCTGTGGAAACACCTCGGCCACCAGCGCCGCCGCGACCGCCCACTCGCCGCCGACACCCATCGCCACCAGGAACCGCAACACGCCGACCTGCCAGAGCGTCGTCGCGAAATACGTCAGCCCGGCGAACACGGAATAAAAAAGGATCGTCGCCACCATGACCGGCTTGCGCCCCCAGCGGTCGGCCAGCGAGCCGAACAGAATCCCGCCGAACGCGCCGCCCGCCAGAAACACGCCGAGGAACACGTCGCCCCACCGCCGCACCTCCGGCGCGTTGTGCGCCGTCCGCATGATGTCCGTGAGCAGGTCGTTGCGGGTGATGTTGAACACCTGCCCCTCGTATGCATCGAAAATCCAGCCCGCCGACGCAATCACCAGCACCAGCCACTGGTAACGGCTCACGCCGTGATACCAGCGCGCCGGCGCAGCTTGCTCCTGAGTTGCGGCAGTGTTCATGTGGACGGCTTCTTTGCGATCAGCCGACCTCCCAGCCGGGGCGATACGCTCGCTTCAGGTAGCGCTCGGCTTCGGGGCAGTTCGGGAATTTCATCGCAGCGGCGTCCCACTCCAGTTTCCGGCCGGGACAACGGATGGCGATGGTGCCCAGCAAAATTGTTTCGCTCATCGGTCCGGTCTGGGCGAAGTGCGATTCCGTCCTCTCGCCGCCGAGGCACGCGTCCACATAATGATGATAGTGATTTCGCGGTAGCGGCTTCGGCCGCTCATAACCCTCGAATTTTTCCTTGGGAAGCAACTGCGGTGCTGCCTGGTGCTGGTGAAGGATAACGCCCTCGGCGCCAACTAGCAACGCGGACTCCAGCGGATACGTGCCGGTCGGATTGAGGCTGCGCGCCTCCTCCGGAGGCAGCATGTCGCCGTCAAACCACTCCACGACCAGTTCCTGGCCCGCAGTCATCGCGTTGCCGGGGAACGTCCACGTCACGTGCTCGCTTTGCGGCCAGTTGTCGGCCCGGCGCGCAGGCGAGTTCTTCCACGATTCCTCGACCTCGGCCACGACGCTCAACGGCGCTTTCAGGTTGAGGCCCCGCCATGTCGAATCAAGAATGTGGCAGCCCATGTCTGCGCACCAACTGGTGCCGAAGTCCTGCCACGCGCGCCACTTCGCCGGGTGATACGTGTCAGGCGCGAAGGGCCGCATCGGCGCGTTGCCGATCCAGAGGTCCCATTTCAAATACGGCGGCGGCTCCTCACTCGTGGCGGGACGCGGCCCCTTGATGCGGCTCAACGCGAGGCGGTTGGAACAAAGATAGACATGTTTGATCTTGCCAATCGCGCCGCGCTGGAGAAGCTGCACGGTCATGCGGTCGCCGATGCTGGAGGCGAACTGCGTGCCGAGCTGCGTAACGATGCCTTTCCTAACAGCAGCCCCTGTCAGCTTCCGAACCTCAGCCAGGTCGTGACACATCGGTTTCTGGCAATAGAGATTCTTGCCGCGCTCGACTGCGGTGAAGGCGATGGGAAAGTGCATGTGGTCCGGCACGGTGACGTTCACCGAATCAATCTTGTCGCCCTCCTTTTCGAACAGTTCGCGCCAGTCGGTGTAGAGTCGCGCGCCCGGCACCAGCTTGGCCGATGAATCCAGATGCTGCGTGTCCACGTCGCACAAGGCGACGATCTGCACGCGCTCGTGGCTCTGAAAATTCTTCAGGTCACCGAGGCCCATGCGCGTGACGCCAATGCAGGCGTGGCAGAGCTTGCCGTTAGGCGACGCAGCGCGCAGGCCGGATGGCATCACGAACGGCGCGCCGACGACCGCCATCGCGGCGGTACGCAGGAATTGGCGGCGTGTTTTCATTCCAGAACCCTCAGGCATAGAGAACGTGATCCATCTGCGTGGAAATTTCCGCGAGCCGCTGTCGGTCGCCGCCGCGCACCTCGCCCGTGGCCCATCCGTGGAACCGGATTTTCGCCAGCTCCTCGCGGACCCGTTTCCAGTTGATGTCGCCCTGACCGATGGGCATGTCGAACGCCTTGCTCATCCCATCCTTCATGGCGATCTTCAGGCTGAATTCCTTGATGTGGATTTTTTCGATGCGCGGGCCGAGCACCTCGATCCAATGTTGCGGCCAGCCCCAACGCATCACGTTGCCAATGTCGAAGTAAGACCGCACCCACGGATTGGAAAAATCGTCAATGTATCGCGCCATCGTCAGCGGCTCGATGAGGAACGTGGCCCAGACGTTTTCGACGCAAATCTTGATGCGCTTCTTCTCGGCGCGCGGAATCGCCGCCCGGATCAACTCCTGCGTGCGCCGGTAGTTGTCCATATACGATGTTTCGGGATCGGTGCGCACCACGTGCAGCACCGTCGTGGCGCCGTAAATCGCCGCCTCGTCAATGGCCGCCTCCAGATCGGGGTTGCTGCCGTTCGACACGCCATGAATGGGAATGCCGACCTTCTCGCTGGCGCGCGCAAGCTCCTGCGGTTCCGTTGTGTCCTTCTTCGACGCGTGGCGCGACACCTCCACGCCTTCGAATCCTGCGTCCTTCGCGACGCGGAACTTGTCCTCCACCGACAGCTTCGGCTCGACGATCATGCCCCATCCGACCGCCTTCTTGATCCGCCCGCCCGGCTCCGCCGCCGCTGACGAGTGTGACAGCGAACCCGCCGACGCGGCGGCGAGCAACAGTCCGCTGGTGTGAATGAACTGCCGACGATCCATTTGTGATTTCATGATGACTCCTCAATAACCTTGACAGTAATTTCGATTTCGAAATAATACCCGAAAGGTGAATCATGAGTAAAGTTAATTTTGGTCTCATCGGGTATGGCGCGTGGGGCAGCCACCACGCCCGGGTCATTGCCGACGGAGCGACCACGCAACTCGCCGCCGTGGCCGAGCGATCCGACAAGAACCGCGCCGAGGCGCAGATCCAACATCCCCAGGCCGCCGTGGTCGCCGACTACGCTGAAGTGCTGCGCCGGCCCGACATCGAGGTGGTCGACGTTGCCCTGCCCTCGCACCTGCACCACGAGGTCGGCCGCGCCGTGCTCGAAGCGGGCAAACATTTGCTGATGGAGAAGCCGATGTCGTTGAGCATTGCCGCGTGCGACGACCTCGTGCAACTGGCGCGTGCGAAAGGTTTGCAGATCGCCGTGGGCCACGAGTTCCGCTACTCTTCGCTCTGGGGCAAGGTCAAGGAACTGGTGGACGCCGACGCAATCGGCGAGCCGCAATACGCGCTCATCGAGCTTTGGCGCAATCCGTACCGGCTCGGCTCCGACGGCTGGCGCTACGACATCAAGCGCGTGGGCAACTGGATCCTCGAGGAGCCAATCCACTTTTTCGACCTCGCGCGCTGGTATCTGTCGGGCAACGGCAATCCGGTGTCGGTCTATGCCAGCGCGAACGCACGTGACCCGAAGCGGCCGGAGCTGCAGGACAACTTCAGCGCCATCGTGAACTTCCCCGGCGGGCGCTACGCGGTGATTTCGCAGACGCTGAGCGCGTTCGAGCATCACCAAGTGGTGAAACTGACCGGCTCCAAAGGCGCGATCTGGGCAAGCTGGAGCGGCGCGATGGACCGCACGTTCCATCCGACATTCTTCCTGAAGCACTTCGACGGCGAGAAGGTGGCGGACGTGGAGATTCCGAAGGCCACCGGCGAAGTGTATGAACTGGCCGACCAGATCGCCGGCATGGCCGAGGCGGTTCGCACCGGGAAACCGCCGCGCGTGACCGGCGAAGACGGCCGCTGGTCGGTGGCGATGTGTTTGAAGGCGCAGGAAAGCGTGGACACGGGCGCCGTGGTGAAATTCTGAACATGCCCCGCCGCATCAAATCCAAACACCAGCTCGTCGCCACGCTCGACGCCGAGTTACTGCGGCGTGTGCGCGCGCATGGCGGCCTCTCGCGCATGCAACTGGCGCGGGAATTGAAGCTCGCGCCTTCGACGGCAGGCATCTACGTGGACCGGCTCGTGCGCGAAGGCTTTCTCCTGGAAACCGAAACCACCGGCCGGGCAACCGCCGGCCGGCCGGCGACATCGCTGGTGCCCAACCCCGACGGCGGCCGGTTCATTGGCGTGGACTTTGGCGTACCCAACCTGATGGCCACGGTCGTGGATTTCTCGCAGCGTCCGCTGCGGCAGAGCCACACGACGCTCCGCCCGGCGGACTCGGCGGCGCGCATCCTCGCAAAAATCGAGCTAGCGATTGAAGAAATGACGGCCCGCGACCCGCGACCCGTGCTCGGCATCGGCGTGGGCGTGCCGGGGACGATTGATCCCGTGACCAACGTCGCCGTCCACTATGAATTCACCCGAGGCTGGAACAACGTGCCACTCGGCGCGCGGCTGACGGAACGGTTCGGCGTGCCGGTGTTTTTGGAAAACAACATCCGTTCGATGGCGCTGGCCGAGTTGTGGTTCGGCGCCGGACGCGGGCTGAGGAATTTCGTGTGCATTGGCATCCGCTCCGGCATTGCCGCCGGCGTGGTGGTGAACGGCCAGTTGTTGCACGGCGCCCAGCATCGCGCCGGCGAGATTGGTCATTGGGTCTGCCCCGTGCCGGAGGAACTCGCCGCCCACCCGCCCGCGCGCCGTCAACGCGGCTGGCGCTGGCAAACCGCCGCGAAACTGGAACAAGTCGCGTCGCTCTCCGCCATCGTGGCCACCGCGCAACGTGGTTTGAAGCGCAACCCCAAGACCTCCCTCGCCGGTGTGAAAGGCCCTCTGGCGATTGACGACGTGCTTGCCGCGGCCCGCGACGGCGACGCCTTCGCCGCGTCGCTGGTGCGCGCGGCAGGCCGCGCTCACGGTTGGGTGGCGCACCAGATCAACGAGTTGTTCAACCCGGAAAAAATCATCTTCGCCGGTCCGCTGGCGGATTTCGGCGATCTCTTCATCACGACCGTTCGCGAAACCGCCCGCGAACTCGGCGGCGCCGGATGCGATGCCGTCATCGTGAACTCGATCCTCGGCCAATACAACGGCGCCGTCGGCGCGGCGGCGCTGGCGCTGCATCAATGGAAACCACGACGATGAATGCCGCAAGTGTCTGGACTTTCAAACTGCCAACCGCCGTCACGTTCGGCGACGGCTGCGTGCTGCAACTGCCGCAAATCGCCGCGGCGCGCGGCGTCCGGCCGTTGTTGGTGGCCGACCGCGATTTCGTACGGCTGCCGACGTTCGCGCGCGTGCAAGAGGTGCTGCCGGGCGTTCCCGTCTTCTCCAACGTGACGCCGGACCCGACCGTGGCTTCCGTGGACGCGCTGGCGGCGCGGTTGCGCACGGAGCGGCACGACGTGGTGGTCGCCGTCGGCGGCGGCAGCGCGATGGATTGCGCGAAAGCGGCGGCATGCCTGGCTGCGGGAAATCTGCCGAGCATCCGCGCCGTCCACTCCGAAGGCGTTCCGCTCGGCTTGGCGCGACTGCCGCTCATCGCCGTGCCGACGACGGCGGGGACCGGCTCGGAGGTCACGCCGTTTGCAGTGCTGAGCGACACCGAAAAGCAGGTCAAAGGGCCGATTGCCGGCGATGCGCTGTATCCCGTCCACGCGGTCGTGGACCCCGAGCTGACGCACTCGCTGCCGCTGAAAGTCACGGTGGTGACGGGACTCGACGCATTAAGCCACGCCATCGAAGGCTATTGGTCGCGCAACCATCAGCCGATCTGCGATGTGATGGCGGTCGAAGCGGCACGGTTGATTTGCGCAAACCTGAAGCGCGCGGCGCAACAGCCGGCCGATGCGGAGGCGCGCTCGGCAATGAGTTACGCCGCGACACTGGCCGGCGCGGCGTTCCAGTTGCCGAAGAATGCGATGGTGCATGCGTGTTCGTTTCCGCTCTCGGCGCGCTACCATCTCGCTCACGGCACGGCCTGCGCGTTCACGCTGGAGGAAGCCATCCGCTTCAACGCGCCGGTCATGGGCGGGCGCATGACGGCCTTTCTTCGCGGCATCGGTTTCGCCAGCGCGGATGAACTGGTCGCGCTCGTGCGCGAGTTGAAACGGCTCGGCGGCCTGCCTTGCACTCTGCGCGAGGCGGGCATCCCGGCGGCGGAGATTCCAAATCTCGCCAAGGAAAGTTTTCATCCGCTCATGCGGAACAACCCGCGGACGATGACGGAAGCCGACCTTGTCGCGATGTATGAGCGGCTGGTGTGACCCTTGGAAAGGAACAACGATGGACCCAATTACAACACCACCGGCGTTTGACCGCGCCGAGTTCGACCAGATGGCGGCGGAGTGGCGCTACATCATGACCGACATGATCTGCCGCGCCGGCTCCGGCCACCTCGGCGGCGCCTTCAGCCTCGTCGAAATCATTATGAGCCTCTACTACCGGATCCTGCGCGTGGACCCGGCGAACCCGCGCTGGGATGAGCGCGACCGGCTGGTGCTCTCGAAAGGCCACGCTGCGCCGGTGCTTTATCTGGCGCTGGCTTACCAGGGATTTTTCCCGATGGCGTGGTTGAAGACGCTCAATGCCGACGGGACGAAGCTGCCGAGCCATGCGGATGCGCGCTGCGTGCCGGGCATTGACATGACCACCGGTTCGCTGGGCCAGGGACTCTCGTGCGCCTGCGGCGCCGCGTATGCCGCGCGGCTGGACGGAAAAAAACACCGTGTGTTTTGCATCATCGGCGACGGCGAGAGCGACGAAGGCCAGAACTGGGAGGCCGCGATGTTCGCGGGCCATCACAAGCTCGACAACCTCGTCGCCATCACCGACTACAACAAGCTGCAGATTGATGACTTCACCGACCGGCTGCTCACGCTGGAGCCGCTCCGCGACAAATGGCGCGCGTTCGGCTGGCAGGTGTTCGAGATGGACGGGCACGATTGGGACGCGATCCACGAGACGATCAATGCCGCCATCGCCGTGCGCGGCAAGCCGGCCATGATCATTGCGCACACGATCAAGGCCAAGGGCTGCTGCCTCGTCGAGAACAAGCCGGAGAGCCACAACATCAAGGTTTCCGACCAGGCGGCTTATGACAAGTTCATGAACTCGCTGACGGCCAAGGCGACCCTGCCCTACTGAGGAACGAACATGGGAAAAGATTTTCACAGCATGGAAATGCGCTTCGTCTATGGCGAGACGCTGAACGAACTGATCGAGCACAACCCGAACGTGATGTGCCTCGAAGCCGACTTGAGCAAAGCCTCCGGCACCAACCCGACGGTGTTGAGCAAACATCCGGCGAACTTCCTGAACGTTGGCGTGGCCGAGGCGAACATGATCTGCATCGCCGCGGGACTCGCGTCGGAAGGGAAAGCACCGTTCTGCGCGACCTTCACCTGTTTCGCCACGCGGCGCGTGTATGACCAGATCACCATCAGCGTGGCCTACGCCAACACCAATGTGAAGATCGTCGGCACTTCGCCGGGCGTCACCGCCGGCCCGAACGGCGGCACCCACATGTGTTTTCAGGATCTGGCGATCATGCGCGCGATGCCGAACATGCACGTCTATAGCCCGTGCGATGCGCTGGAGCTGCGTTCGGTGATGCGCTACATGGCCGCGAACCGCCAGCCAACCTACATGCAACTCATCCGCTCCAAGGTCCCGAAAATCTTCGACGCGGAATATGCGTTCAACCCGGAGAAAGCCGTCGTCCTGCGCGAAGGCCGCGACGTGACGCTCGTCTCGACCGGCTACATGACACAGTTCGCCGTCGCGGCCGCGGACGAGCTGGTGCGGGAAAACATTTCAGTCGAGTTGCTGCACTATCCGTCCGTCAAACCACTCGACACGGCCACTCTCGCCGCGTCGGCGCGGAAAACGCGCGGCGTCGTGACGGTCGAGAACCAGAACATCCTCGGCGGCCTCGGCGGCGCGGTGTGCGAGGCGCTGTCGGAACAATGCCCGACGCGCGTCACCCGGCTCGGTGTTCCGAACCAGTTTGGCGAAGTCGCGAGCGAACAATATCTCTTTGATAAACACGGCTTCGGCCCGAAGCAAATTGCCGACGCCTGCCGGCGAATGGCAGCGGAAAGGAAAACACCATGAAAATTGCCGTTGGATCAGTCGTGAGAGGTTTCAAGCTCAAGGAAGCGGTCAAGGCGCACCTGCAATCACGCGGCCATACCGTGATGGACGTCGGCTGCCCGGACACGGCGCAGTTCTGCAAATTCCCCTCCGTCGGCCAGCGCATCGCCCACGCGCTCGGCTCCGGCGCAGCGGAGCTGGCCATCAGTTGTTGCGGCAGCGGCACGGGCGCGACCATATCGGCGGGCAAGTTCAAAGGCGTCTGCGCCGTGAGCTGCGAGTCGGAAAGAACGGCGCGGATGGCGCGCGTGGTCAACGACGCCAACTGCCTCTGCATGGGCGAGGATATCGTGACGCCGGAGCTGGCCTGCAAGATGGTGGATGCGTTCGTGGAGGCGCGTTTTCAGGACGCGCCGGCTGTGCCGGAGCCGGTGCGCGCGTTCTGGCGCGAGGCGCGGGAGGAACTGATGGCCCGCGGCGCAGACCCTGCCGCGCGCGAGCTGGAGTTCTTAAAAAAGCCCTGACGGCGGTTGCCGTCTTCGCGGGGACTTTCTGCTTGCGATGCGAGCGGCGGGTTTTACACTGCTGCCGAAGTTGACCGAGCCACGCAAACAAAACACGATGGCGGCGACGACAAAACAATCACGGCGCAATAATCGGGATTTTTCTTTCAGCGCCATTTCCCGGGCCGCAAGCCGGAAGCAGGCTGGAAGCCATTGCTTCACCTTCGATGGTTCAGAATCCATATTCACTTTTCGCGGAGCCTTTGCCATGATCCACCGCGTGCTGATTGCCATCGTCTTGATCCTCGCGGGGTTGGATTCAACCCTGAATGCCGCGGAATTGCCGAAGCTCAAGCCGCTGCCGCCGTTGGAATTGAATCCAGGCTCGCCGCAGGCGGTCATCGTGGCCCCCGCAGCGGCCGCATACGGCAAGATCGCCCAGCGATTGCGCGACGAGCTAGCCGCGGCGGTGGGACACGGCCCGCGCATCGTGGACGACCACACCCCGCCCGCCGAGTTGGGCGCCGGCCCGATCATCGTCCTGGGCAACTTGATGGACTCGGAGCTGGCACGGAAGCTGTATGTCGAGGCCTATGATTTCACGGACTATTCGTGGCCCAGCCCGGGCGGGCACGTGGTTCGCACGATCCGCGACCCGTTCGGCACGGGCGCGCACGTGATCATGCTGGGCGGCAGCGACGCGGCGGGGGTGGCCGATGCCGCGACAACGCTGGTCGCACTTGTCAAGACCGGCGGGAGCCGTCTGGGCTACGTGAACCGCGTGAAATTGGGATCGTGGGCCGACGGCATTCGAAGCTTCACCGGCGTGTTGCTTGCCGATCATGACAAAGACTGGGGCCGCAGCGGCTACTCGGGAAGCTGGGAGTATCAGATCCAGATCGCCAAGGCGGCCATCGGTTACTTGCGGACAGGCGACGAAGCGTATCTGCCGCTGTTCAAACGCGAGCTCCGCTGGTGGTTCGATCACGACGTGTTTCACCCCAAGACCGACGCGCCGCAGATGCTCCACGGGTTCTTGAACACGATTCTCACCCCGTGGGACCTGGTCCGCGATCATCCGGCATTCAGCGAAACGGAGCGGCAACAGATTGACGCCGATTTTCTCCGCGCCTTCTCCTCGCGCGAAGGACCGGGAAGGCTGGAATCGGAAAGCAAGCACCGGCAGATCCGCAACAACCACGGCACGCGCACCGGCCTGGACGCTTTCTTCGGCGGCCGTTATTTCACGCGCCGCTACGGGCTGGCCGAGGCCCAGCGCTGGTCGGAGATCGCGGATCGCTACTTCGCCGTGCAGATGCAATCGTGCAAGCCCAACGAGGACTCCTGGGGCCACCAGTGGGCCGCCTCCATGTATAACACGCTCGTTTACTTTCTCGCCTCGGGAAAGCACGAGTATTTCGCCGCGGAAGGGTTTCGCCAAGCGGCCGACCGGGCGCTGATCGCCCATCCGGAGGGGACGCCGCCGCTGGGCTACATGTCGGCTTGCGCGGTCGCGTCTGGCGATACGGGCTACCTCAGCGGCTACGCGGGGGGCGAGGCGTTGGGCCAGATGGGAGCCCGCATGACCCACAATGGCGATGAATATCTGCGAAGCTTCACCACCGGAAAACCCATCGTGCCCAGAACCGACCTGCTGGGTGTGGCCACCGCGCCGCTGGATTTGCTGTGGTATCAGACCATTGACGGCGGCCCGAAACCGGGCCAGTTGTTCGCCAATACCCTGCCGCCGGAGGCCTGCTTCGACAAAATCTCAATCCGCGAAAAATGGACCGGCAACCCATACTACCTGCTCTTGGACGGCATTTCCGGCGGCGGGCATTCCTACCAGGACGCCAACTGCATCGTGCGTTACTGCGAACGCGGACTGTATTGGGCCAGCGACACCTACCACGCCGATGCCTCGGCCACCGTCCGCGCGCAAAACGGAGTCTTCGTGGCGCTGGACGCCGCTGGACCGGGACACCTGCACCGCTTCGCCCGTCGGCTGTATGCCGACCGCGCCGGCCCCTACATGGGGATCGCTTCGGCGCTGGAAGGAGTGGGCGACGCCGATTGGCAGCGGCACATTGTGCGAAAACAGGGTCTCTGGACGCTGGTCATTGATCGCCTGCTGGCCCGACGGCCGGGCGAGTTGCTGGCCGAACGGCATTGGCATCTCAATGGCGAGATCACGGCGCAGCCCGACGGCCTGATCAGCCAGGCCGGCAGCCAACACTATTGCCTGCATCTGCAAACGGCGGGCGTCACCCCCGAGGGAATGCGCGGCACTCGAGATCGCGTGGAGCTGGTCCGTGGCCGGGCAAGCCCCGAGCAACCGCTGGAGATGGCTTCGCTGCTGTCCGTCAATACCAACTCGAATGAGGCCGGCGTGCGGCTGACCCGCGCGGCGGCTGGCTGGCGAGTCGAATCGCCCGGCGGCGTTGAGGTCGTTGTCCCCAACGCGTCCGGCGAGCCGGGGATCACGATCCTTTCCGCAAACGGCAGCACGGTGATCGGTGCGGCTCCGGCGCATCCCTTGCCGGCCTACCCGCAAGCCAGCCAGCCGGCCCCATCGCCGGCCGGAAGTGTGCTGCCGGTGGCGCCGCAGTTTCCCGCGACCACGCCGCCCTGGCGCGAACTGCGCGTGGGAGAGCGTGCGGTCACGGCCATTGCCCGGGCGGCCGACGGCCGTTTCGCGGCCGGGGATGCGGCAGGACACGTAGTGGTTTTCACCCCTGACGGTGACCGCCGCGCAACCGCGCAATTCCCCAGCACCATCCTCGCGCTGCACTTTTTCGGCGACGACCTGCTGGTGGGAGAAGATCGCGGCGCCATCACGCGACTGGCGGCCGACGGCACGCAGCGCTGGCAACTGTTGATTCCCTACGTGTCGATGGCGTGGGCCAACTGGAGCGAAGAAAAGAGCCGCATTCGCGAGATCAGCTCAGCCGACATCAACGGCGACGGGCATCCCGAGATCCTTGTCGCCAACGCGGATCGCCGCGTGTATGCGCTGACGGAAGATGGCAAGGAATTATGGAAAGCCTCCGTCGAGTGGGGTGTTTACACAGCCATGACGGTCGGGCAATACAAGGGGGCTTTCGCGCTGTTGGGAGGCACTTCGAAGCCCTCGATCTTCGGCCATTGCGTGCTCTTCGGCGCCGACGGCAAGTGGCTGAATCACTTTGCCCGGCCGGACCTGATTTCCTGGTCCAATCCCAGCCAGTTTCGCGACCTGCGACTGGCCGACCTGGACGGCGACGGCCAGCAGGAAGTGGTGTGCGCTGTCGATACCGACTGCCGGCAACTGGTGGTCTATCGTGCCGATGGGAAGCTGTTTTGGGATGCCGACGTGGCCGGCGCGGCCGAGGCGGTCGCCATTGCTCCGGCCAACGCGGCGCGCCGCCCGGTCGTGTATTGCGCCTCCGCGTCCGGCTACGTCTGCGCGTTCGACGGCCGCACGGGCGCGCGCCGCTTCGCGAGTTTTGTGGGCGAGGCCACACACTTCGTGGCGCCCATGGCCGACGGCCGGGTGATCGCCGCCAGCCGGTCAGGCAAGGTTTTCGTGCTCCGCGACGACGGGACCGTGCTGGGACAGGTTTCGTTGGCGCGGCCCATCACCGGCCTGCTGCGCCCCGGCGAGGATCGCAGCGCCAACGCGGTCTTGTTAGGAACCGAGGACGGTCGGTTGCTGGTCGAGTGCCTTCCAACCGGCAAAGTGCCGGGCGCAACCACCCCGCTCTCAAACAAAAACATCCCGCGCGCCAAGGTGAAAACGAAGTAATCAGCAGACTTGGGGTGAACCTGATCCGCGACGCGCTAAACTCCACGAACGCGCGTCGAGCGACACCGTCTGGTTGGACTGGATCGAGCGTCGAGCTGCGGTCGCACAGGCGGTGGCGCGATTGCCGTCCGCGGCGGTGGCGTTGGCAGGACACCGGCCTTGGGCAACGGCGAGACAAAAGTTTTCAAGCGCCACACCCCACCCCTTGTCGGATGCGTAGTTGATTTGAGGCAGGGGCGGATCGCCGAGGCGGGCGCGAGCGCGATCCCATGCGGCCGGGTCGGCGCTGTCGGCCAGCACGCCTGACTCGCGCATCGCCGCCTCGTAACGCTGCCGCATTTCCAGCAGCGCCGGCAGCCCGCGCTGCGCAAAGTCGTCCACGTGACGGTTGTCGCAACCGTCGTAGGGTCGGCCGGCGAACCGAGTCACGGGCGGCAAGCCCGCGATGCCGTAACCGCGCACTTCGACGAAGTCATCCATCTCTACCGCGCGGCAGTCCAGGATGGCTTCGAGGTGTTCCTTGGGCTGGGCCAGCGAGCCATACGACGAAGAGAGAATGGCCGCGCGACTGCCGCTGGCGTAGTCCACCAGAACCAAGTCGTCATTGGGCCGCGCCTCGTGCGCGACGATGGCAACCGGCTCCGATCCCAACAAATACGCCAGCAAATCGAAGATGTGGACGGTCTCGGTCAGCAAAGTGTCGGCAGTCTTCCACCGCTGGTCAGGCGGACGGATACGGTCGTCAGTGGCAATCCGATAGAAGACGGTGACCGGAGATGCGACGCTCTGGAAGGCTCTTTTCAACAACGCAGTCGCCGGGGCAAAACGACGGTTGAATCCCACCGCGACCGGCACGCCTCGCTCGTCCGCAAGATGCTGGAGATTCTGGCACTCTTCGACCGTTGGCGCCAGGGGCTTCTCGATATAGATCGGCTTGCCCCGCCCAATCGCCGCCCGCGCGATTTGCGGATGGAGCGACGGAACAACGCCGGCGACGACAATCTCGACCTCCGGGTCGGCCACCACGTCTTCCCACCGCGTGGAGCGCCGCGCTGGCTGGTATCGGTCGGCCACCCGTTGGAGTTTGACAGGGTCCACGTCCGCCAGGTGTTGCAACGCCAGATGCTCGCTGCGCGCGATGGTCTGGAGATGCTGCTGGCTCATGAACTGGCCGCAGCCAATCGCTCCGATGCGAATCCGTTTCGGTTTTTCTGCGCTCATGCACACTCCCGCCGGAGACATTGAAAGAAATCGACCCCCTCGTTGTCGAGCCAATTGATGACCTCGAAAAAGCCGTGCAGGACAAACGACACCTTTTCCACAGGCGGCACCTTGCGGCTGCCGCGCAACCGCATTTGCAGCCAACGCGATCGGATCAGCCAACTCAACGCGCGCCACTCGACATCCGTCAAACCGCTCACACTCTGATAGGCTGCCAGGAGCCGTTGACAGTACGCCGCATCGGGCACAAACGGCTGCGTCAGGCTGCGGATGTCGTCCGGGTTCAGAGGTTGTTGGCGACGTGAGGCAAAAAACATCAGCGCGTCGCTGACGTCGCGCACGCGCGCCTGCACCGCCAGGTAGTCGAAGTCGTAAAGCGCCACCACACGGTGGTCACGAAAGCGAACGTTGCCGGGGTGAAAGTCGCCATGGATGATCGAGCGCGGCAAGGTTCCGTAGAGCCGCTGGTCCAGTTCGCGGCGAACCAGGCCCAACTGCACCTCGATGGCCCCCAACTGCTCCCGCTGGACGGCGTCGCGCGCCAGCGGGTTGAGCGCGGCCAAGCAGGACGCCAACAAATCGGGATGGTCCTCGCGGAGCCGGCCCTCTTTGCCCGCAGGAAAATCACTGGCGAGGGTTTTATGAAATCGCGCGAGGAACGCACCCACTTCCGCAATCGCTTCAGAGTCGCCATCCGGGAACGGTTCGCCCTGGATCCATCGCTGGACTTCATACGTCCCGTCGTCGAGCGTCCGCACCGTGCTGCCGCCGGTATCGGCCAGAGGACAAGGCACCGGAAAGCCCGCGGCCTCCAGCCGTCGTAACACCGCATGGTCGAATTTTACGCTGTCCGCGTTTGCGAACTCATCGGGCCGGCGGCGAATCACATATCGTCCGCGGTCCGTGAGCACATTCCATTTCCTCGTGGCCGTCCCGCCCAGCGGTCGGACATCCAGCGCCTGGCCGAGACCAAAAGCGGCAAGAACCTCGCTCACCGTCACGTTCGCCGGCTGTGAGTGCTCAGGCGCAGTCATGCGGCAACCTCACTTTTCTTCTCAGATCCTGCGCGACCCCAGACCAACGCATCGAACGTAATGATCGCCACAAGGGCGATCAGCGGCAGCAGGCCGATCAGCACGAAAATGAGATTGTAGGTCCCCGTTGTGTCCACGTAGCGCCCCACCCACGGGTTGACCGTCGCCGCAAAGACGTTGCAGGCCATGCCGAGGATGCCCGCGACCGCGCCGACGTTTGCGAATGAGAAATCCTGCTGGCAGGCGGTGTAGTTGGCGAGAATCGCGGTGATGCCGAACGCCGCGCCACCGAGCATGGCAACAACCGCGATCGCGCTGGGCACGTGCGTGACCCACGCCACAGGCAGGATCAGCAGGACCGCCAGCGTCACCGTCGTTCCGCGCGCGCGGCGGAGCGTCCAGCCGCGTGCGGCCAGAAACTTGACCAGCCCGCCGCCGGCCAGATTGCCAAAGTCGGCCGCGATGAAAATCGGCACGGAGAGCATGCCGGCGGTCAATTGGCTCATCCCGCGCTGGTCGTGCATGTATTTCGGAATCCAGTCATTCAGGAAATACCAGCACGGGTTCACGCTCACGCCAACCAGCAGCAGCATCCAGAAGCCGGGCCGAAGAATCACCTGCCGAATCCAACGCATGGACGCCACAAGTCCGCTGCCGGAGGCGGCCGCGCGCGGCTCGGGGACCGGCGGGGTCCGCACCGCGCCGTGCGCGAGCGTTCCGCGCCGCGTAACCCGGAGCCACAACACAATCCAGACCAGACCGAGGCAGCCGATCGCGAAAAAGGCACGGCGCCATCCAAAAAGTTGGGCCAGCGGCAGGATGATGAACGGCGCCGCAAACGAGCCGGCTGCCGAGCCGCTGTTGAAGATGCCGCTGGCCAGACCCCGGTCCTGCGGCGGAAGCATGTTGGCCACGAGCCGCGTGGCACACGGCCAGTTAAACGCTTCGCCAACGCCCAACACCTGTCGTGTCAGCAGCAACTGCGGGAAACGGCCCACAAACGCCGCAGCAGTTCCGGCCGCCGACCACACGAGCACGGCCACCGAGTAGATGATCCGCAGCGGGAACCGATCGGCGAGGAAGCCCGCCAGCACGTGTGTCAGCGCATAGGTCCAGCGGAACGCCGTGATCAGTTGGCCGTATTGTTCGTTGGTCAACTTCATCTCGTCGCAGATCATCGGCGCGCACAACGAGAGCGTCTGGCGGTCGAGATAGGTCAGCACCGTCGCGAGGAAGAGGACGACGGCGATCCACCATTTCCAGGCGCTGCTTGGATGGCCCGGAGTCTGCGCGAGTGTCACTTCGCCGCTCCTTGCGCGCGCTGCCGTGCAGCCGGCAGGTCTTGCTTCAGGACTTGTTCCAAAGCTTCGATCTTGTCGAGAATGCTCATGGCGGTGAAACAGCCGCGACCGTGGTTGAGATGACCCATGCGGCTGTCACACAGATAGAGCGGCAGAGCAGCGCGGGTCGCCGCGAGTTCCTCGCGGCCCACTTTCTCCAACTCGTCCAGCGCGGCCAGCGCCTCGCCGGGCTTTTCGGCCCTCTGCCAGCGGTTCCGCGCGTCGAACCAGCGCGCCAGCCGCAGCGTCATGGCACTCTTGTCGCCGATGGTGCGGGCCGTGCGCCAGTTGTCCCCGGCCCGCTCGCGCACCGGGGCGGGCGCGGCGGCCACGGCCTTTTGCAGCTTGGCAAGCCCTTGATCCCACAGCGTCTGGAATTGCTGCAACCGCTCGCGGTTCTCCCGGCCATCAACACCGGCCTTTGCCTTGTCGGCGAGGTCCATCTGTTCCAGAGAATTGATGAATCCGCGCCGCCACGGACGGGGATTCCTTGCCTTCGGATCCAGCCAGAACGGCTGGGCCAGCCCCGCGTTCATCGGGTAACTCAAACCGAAATAAAACGGGAATTGCCAAATCGCTTCGGAGAAGTCACGCCACGCGGCCACGACCAAGTCCTCCTGCCCGGGGCCAAAATCGCGGCGCGCCATCGCCCGCAGCAATTCCTCGACGGACGGCGGGTTGGTGTAGGCGAGCCAACCGAACAATTTCGTGACCGGCGTGGGATAAAAACCCTGGTGATACCAGTTGGCGATCATGCCTTCGACCGGCGGCCGGAAATTGTTGACCGCCTCGAACCGCTCCGCCCAGCGCTGCATGCAGGGAATCTCTGGCTGGGTGTTCGCCTCCTGGCTGAAACGCGTCTCGATCTTCGTCCAGATCGGCCGGGCCGGCCGGCTTTTTTGCTGTCCTTCGCGCACGAGGTAGTCTACGGCGTGGCGATAATCCTCCGCAGGCGCTTTGAGGCTGAGACAATAGTCATAGGCCAACTGCAACCGGCCGTCCCGGCGCGGCACCCAGAACGAATCGAAGTTAGCCATGTAGCCCAGCCGCGGATCCAACTGGCAGTACTGCTCCATGGCCTTGTCCCATGCCACCCGGTCCGGAGTCGGCGTCTTGAACGTGTAGCGCCACGCCACCACGCGCACATCCGGCCGCGCTTCGCAAAAAGTCTGCGCCAGCAGCGAGCAGGTCTGCGTCCAGGCCTGGAGGCCCTTGCGAACCGAACCCATTCCTTCGTCGAGCATGATGATCGTGCGGATTTTCGGAAACTCGCGGATGAACTGCCGTGCTTCCTCGCGCAACGTCTCCCGCTCCTGATCGTTCGCCGGATGGGGCGCTGCGTAGAGGATCACCACCTCCAGACCGTAGCGCTCCGCGCGATCCACCAACTCCCGCAGCCTCGGCGTAAACGGCTGGTAAGTGGTGCCCTCCGGCACTTGTCCGGGCGCGATCTCCGTCGGCGGTTTGCGTCCGTGCTCCGGTCCCGGATACCAGTTCAGCCAGATCGCGTCGTAACCGTAGTGGCTGATCAACGAGAGATGCCCATCCGTATACACCGGCGCAGGACCGCAAAGCTCGCCTGTGCCGCCCCACGTCGCGCACGTCGCTCGGGGCGAATAGAGCGGCTGGCGCGTGCGCGCGTCCGGCTTCAATATTGGCCCGCCGCGCAGCATCAACAACTCCTCCAGATGCCACACGCCGCGCAGCACGCCGTTGGGATCGTGGCCGTGGATGCGCACGCCCCCGGCGCCGGCCACGTAGCGATACCCTGCCGGCACCGTCGGTCCGTCCGGCAACGTCCCGCCTTGCGTCAGTGTAATCGTCCTGGCCGATGGACCCGCGGACGAATCCCAAACCACCGGCAGCGACAGCTTCATGGACTTTCGGAAAAACTCCGCAAGATCCGCAACGGCCGTCTCCACCTGCGGGCTGCGCGGTGCGGCCACGGAAATCCGCCAGTCATTGCCGATGACGATCTCGCCCGGCGCCGGCCGCAGCCCGCGCCACGGAAGTCCGGCGCGCCGCGGATCGTCGCCTCTCGCGAGCTTTTCCACGAACTGAAAGGGTTCTTCCTCGGCGCTCAACAACTGACGCCGGTCGGAGCGAGCCTCCCGGGTCAGCAGCCGCGTCATCATGCTCGCGCCCTGGATGATCGGAGTGCCGTCCGCCTCCAACGCGGCGCCGTTGGGATCGCTGTGGAGCGCACGATACATCATGCCAACCTCGGCGGGACCCGTGTAGCAGTTGATCTTTGCCTTGCGCGGATCATTTTCCCGCCAGGTGCAATAGACCGCGTAGTAATCCTCCGGGCATCGGCCCGAGGCGGCGCTCAGTCGAAGATAGACGACCGATGGCGCAAGGGGGGAAAGCGGAAGCGAAACGAAGTGCTCATAGTTCACCGAGCACTGTTCCGGCGGCACTTGCCCCTTCCCCAGGTCGTCTTTGCCGGGCGCGGTCCCCGCCTGCCAGACCAACAGTCCGGGCCGGCCGATGCGTTTGATCTTCACTTGCGCCGCTGCCAGCTTTGCCGGCTGGCGCACCTCAATCCGCTGCCCGCGGCCGGCGTAGCTTCCCGCGTCCACCGCGACGGCGGTCTCCAAATGCGTCACGACCGGGTCGGCGCCCATCCAGTGATACCACCGGCCCGCGGGCTGCGACGTGGGCGCCGTGGGATCAATGTCGTTGGCCTGGAGAATGAAAAGCTCCCCGCTGGTGGCGCCGTGCGCAGTCCCGGCAATGCCGAGCAGAAACACCAATGTGAGCCATCGAGGTATGACGATCATGGTCGTTGCTCCGTGTGTGTCGACAACGCGGCGCAGCGTAGGCAGCCTGCGCGCCTGGCACAAGAGCAAATCCCGACGCGGCAATGCGGCGATCTGTCTCGACACGGTCCCGTGTTTTGCGTTTGATGAACCGTCGCCATGACCTCCACCGAACGTGTCCTCGCAGCGCTCGATTACCAGCGGCCCGACCGCATCCCGCTCTTCGAAACTTACTGGGATGAGTTCATCGCCAATTGGCGGCGCGGGAAGCAACCCGGTCCCGACGCCGACATCTACGCCCACTACGGCGTGGACATCGCCATCTGCGTGCCGGACGAAACACCGTGGCCATCGCGCGCGGCCGTGCTGGAGCAAACGTCGACCCACACAATGGAACGCGACGGATGGGGCGCGACGCATCGCACCGTGCCGGGCGGGTTCTTCTTCGAGGAAGCCGGCGTGGCGATGCCCGAGAAGGTTGACCCCGACAAGCTGGAATTCGAACCGCCCCGGCTCGACGCACGCTATGACGCCTTCATCAAATCGGTGGCCGACGCGCGCGCCACGGGCCGCTGTCCATTTGCAAAAACCGGCGGACCCTACCTGCGCGCAACCAACCTGCGCGGCGTCGAGCAATGGTTGATGGACATCGCCGAAGACCCCGGCTATGCATCCGCGCTTGCCAGCCGCATCACGGATCACATGATCGCCATTGGCGTCGAGGCCATTCGGCGCGCCGGACTGCAAGGCACGGGCATCTGGATCTACGACGACATTGCCTCCAACCTCGGCCCGATGATGTCGCCACAAACCTACGAACGGATTTTCCTGCCGTTGATGACGCGCATGGTTGCGGCGTATCGCGCGGCCGGCGCGCGGCGCGTCATCATGCACAGTGACGGGAATATCCTGCCCCTGCTCAACCTGCTGGTGGCGGCCGGCATTGACGCCATCAACCCCGTGGAGCCGAAGGCGGGCATGGACATCGTTGCTTTGCGCGAGCGTTACGCCGGCCGTCTTGCTTTTGTGGGCGGCCTCGACAACGCGTTCGTGTTGCCGAGCGGCGACCGGGCGCGCATCCGCGAGCACGTCCTGGGTCGTGTTGCCGCGGCGCAGGAGGGAGGCATCGTGCTCGGCAGCCACTCCGTCGGTCCCGACATTACCGTCAGCGATTACGACTACGCGGTGTCGTTGATACGCAGCGGAGCGGCCGGCGCCTCAGAGGCCCGACGCTCCCGGTGAAGACGGCTGACCGGCCGTGCCTCGTCATGCTGGAACCCTTGCACATGCAGTCAACAACCCTGACACTTGAAAACGACACACGATGATCAAGAGACTTCTTTGGCGATGGTTGAGTATTATTCTGATGGTCCTGGCCGGCACGGGTCTTGCGGCCGGCCAAAAGTCCCCCGGCGAACATGACAGTCCGGCGGTGGCGGATTTCACCGACCTCAGCAGGTGGAAAGCCGAAATGCCAGCGGATGCCGCCCTCTCGGCAGGGCCGGGGCGCACGGCCCGGCTGGAGTGGAAATCGAAGACCGCCGACGCCATACATCCGGCTGTTGTGGTGTTTAAACTCGCCCAAGCCGTGCCACTGCCCAATGATGCGCGGCGTGCCGGACTTTGGTTGTATGTCGAACGGGCCGGCGAATGGCACGGCGCCTGGCTTATGCTTCGCGACGCCGATGGACGTGCATTCCAGTATCGTCTTGCGAAACTGCCGGCCTGGGCAAAGGGGTGGCGCTACATTGACAGCTTTGCTTTCGGCACGAACGAGAGCGGAAAAATTCACCCGGAAGTCGGCTCTATCGGCGATGGAGGGTCGCCCGTTCCGCGACCGCCGCTGTTGCTCAGCGGATTGCGGCTTGAAACACGACAGCCCATGGATGGAGCGTGGCTGCTCCAGCAGATCGAGGCCAGTGCGGTCACTCGCGGCGAGGGGAACTGGCGTTGGGGCCTGAACTTGTTGGCGGAACACCGCTGGCAGACCACGTCACTTTTGCGCGACGGCGAGCCGCCGTATTTGCTGGCCGGTTATCTTCTGCCGGGAGGCGGCGATGCGCAGGTCGTGTGGCGCGCGCATGCCGGGTTTCAAGGTCCCGTCATCGCCGAAGGGACGCAGCGGCTGCACTTCGACGCCCGGGACGTGAGCGCACAGCGCGAACGGATAACTCTCGGCCCGCTACCGCCGGGCAAGTATGAAGTGGAAGTGAACCTGGCGCCGGTGGATCTCCGCACCGCAACCCCGGAGCCCTGGCACCGGCTCGCGTGGCAAGCCGAAGGGACCTCGCTTTGGGACAACGAGTCCGCTCATGGCGGCAAACGCTCGTTATCGGCTGAGAAACGCAGTGGCAAGGGATTTGCCGGCTGGCGACAGACGGTGCATGTGCCGGGGCCGGGGCGCTACCGCATGTGCCTCTACGAACGGGGCACGTGTCGTGCGGAGGCGCGGGTGGCCGCTTTTGACGCGCACTGGAAGAACGTCCCCGGCGGTGCGACCATACGCTTCAAGCCTGCGGACGCGTGGCAGAGCGGCGAGGCGGAGATGACTTTCGACTCCGCTGTGAAGAACCTTTACGTAGACCTCGTCGCGCAGGACGCCGGCCGCGTTTGGTTCGACGATATCTCCCTGAAAAACGAAACCTCTGACATCCTGGCCAACGGCGACGCCGAGTCGGGCCGCCCCTTCACACGCAAGCATTTTACGCTCTTTGTGCTACAGTCCCCCGTGGCGTCTACGCCGCCGGCCAATCGCAATTGGAGCGTTGCCGCGGGCGAAAGCCTGAAAATCCCCCTGCCCTCCTGGGCGCACGAGGGTGCCCGCTGGGAGATCCGCGATGCCGCGGGCGGCATGGCCGCTGCGGGTGAAACGTCCACCAGTAGCGTGACCTGGCGTCCTTCGCATCCGGGCGTGTTCACGTTCTGCGTTCGCCGCATGGACGGTGGTGTCATTGTGGATGAAGAGACGCTGCTGGTCGGCTGCCGCACGCCGCTGGCGGGCATCGGCGCTGCGCAATTCTCACTCCGCGATCAGGCCGCCACCGACGCCGATCTCTTCGGTCCCGGCAAGAACTACTTTACCTGGGCCACGTATGAGATGAACCCCGGCGAGCCCAACTTCTTTCAGGCCTTCTGCAACTGGGTAGACGACGGCCGCGCCGCCGGGTTCGACCTGTTTCGGGTGCGGATCAATTGGAACGACGTGGAACCGCTGCCGGGCGTCTTCGACTTCGCGCTGGTGGACCGCTGCGTGGCCGCCGTCGTCGCGCGAGGCGGACGCGTGGTCCCGGAAATCGTTACCAGTTCAACGCCGTCGTGGATAGACAACGAGCTGCAGCGTGACGCCGAGGGGCGCGCGGACCTCTGGCCTCATGGCAGCCTGGGCACGACCATCACCTCGGTCTGGACGCCCAGCCTGCTCGATGCTGTGCGGCGCTTCGTCGATGCCAGCGTGCGCCATTACCGCAACAACCCCCACGTGGTGGCCTATCATTTGTGGGGCGTGCCCGGCAGTTGCGACTGGCCCTTTGTAGACAAGCCGTGGTGGGGACAGGTGACGGACTACTCGCCCGTCGCCGAAGCTGCTTTCCGCCGGTGGTCGCAGGGCCAATACTCCGCCGCCCCTGTTGCCGATCCGGATTGGACCCATCCCGACCTGCGTCCGCAGTGGCGGGCTTGGACACAATTCAAGGCATACGGCGCCGAACGTTTCATCTGCGACTCGGTGATTGCGCCCCTGCGAGCCCTGGACGACCGCCGCCCCGTGACGGGTTATTACGGCTTCGATTTCGCCTCGACCCGGATTGCCCAGTCGGCGCGCCAGCAGAACTGGTTCCGTCACACAGGCGGCTGTGACCTCTACTACCAAATGAACATGTGGGGCGCCGAGGCCTTGCATACCACCAAGCATCCCTGGCCGCAGGAAACCGGCGGCATGACGCCCAGCGCGGGCGAACTGGAACACGCGACCTGGCAGGCCAGCCTCTACGGAGGATTGGGCCTGAACTGGAACTATTACTGGCGCGAGGGGATTCGCGTGGGTGCATGGACACCGGAGCGAAACGCGGCGGTCACCGAGTGGCAAAACAAGTGGGCTCCCCTGTGGCGCGAGCTCCGCGATGCCCAACTGGCGCAGCCGCCGGATCTGGCGGTGGTGAAAACCTGGAGCACCATGCACTACGGCCTGCGAACGTATTTTCCGCACCGGCTCAACGATTACTGTTCCGCGTTTGCAGCCGTTGTCTACCGCGACCACTTGTGGCCCACGTGGTTCTCAGAAAATTGCGACCTGGATTTTCTGCCGCAGCAGAAGCTCGTCATCGCGGCGCCCGGTGCCGCGCGGGTGATGCCCCGGGAACTGGCTGACGTTTTGGCCGATTACGTTCGCAGAGGCGGACGCCTGGTGCTCTTCCCCGACAGCGGCAGTTGGGTTGTCGAAGAGCCGAACCAGCCCGGGGCATTGCTCAGGCGGCTGGGTTGGACAGGACCGGCAGCCTTGACCCAAACCGGCACAGGGGAAGTTGGAAACAGCGGTCTGACCGCCAGCGCGCCTGCGGTGGTTGAGGCGAGAATCAACTCACGTCCTGGCCCCCTCACACCGCTGGAAGTTCTGCCCATGACGGGGTGCATAACGCTGACCAAACCCCCGGGCGAGGTGCACGCCGTATTCCCCGATGGTTCCCCGGCCGTCGTTGGCTGGAAGTGTGGCCGCGGCGAAGTTCTCCTGCTGGCTGGCACCCCGCACTGGGAAAAAGCAGCGGGCCTTTTCCAGGCGCTGTATTGTTGGGCGGGTGGCCGGCAAACAATCGGCGCCGGCGCGCCGTCGGTGATGGTCAATCATCTCGTAAAGGGACAGACGCACTACCTCCTGATCCATCGCGGTCCCGACAACCTCTCGCCGCGACAGCCGACGCTGGACCGCGCGCGTCTGGAAGCCATGCCGTCGCTGGCGACGGAAGTTGTCGTCCGCGGTTTTCCCCCGGGCCGGTGGCGAATGACAGACCTGACGGGAAATGATCAAGCCCCGAGGCAGGTCACATCCGCCGAATTAGCCCGGGGCCTGCCAATGAGTCTCCATCTGGCTCAAACGAAGGTGTTTCGCCTGGAACCTGAAGAAGCTGGCATCCATTGACGTGCGTGCGGAGGTGGGAGACTGGAGGAATGGATGTCCCCTTGCCGCGGAACGGTTTTCAACAAGTTCCCACTTTTCTGAGGAAAAGTGGTCGGGGCGGCGGGATTTGAACCCGCGGCCTCTTGGTCCCGAACCAAGCGCGCTAGCCAAGCTGCGCTACGCCCCGACAAATAACAACTGGCGGGCGGACCGTTTGGCCCGTTCGCCACGGGAAAGGAGCCGTGTTTGTAACTCAAACCCGCCGCCATGTCCACGCAAACTTCGCCATCCGAGCGTTTTTTTAATCGCTCCAACCGCACGCCCCGCGCAACGGCACGAAAACACACCCTCCGATCTCGTCTTCGCGATACTTCGCCTCTCCAAGCCGCTCCACGCGCACCAGCTTCTGGTGAAACCGCGAACCCACCGGCGCCAGCAGACGCCCGCCCACGGCGAGCTGGCGGCGAACCTGTTCCGGGACCGCCGGCGCACCCGCCGCAAAGAGGATGCCGTCGAACGGCGCGTGCTCAGGCCAGCCCGCGCTGCCGTCCCCCGCCAACAACGCGATGTTCTCCGCGCCGAGTTTCCCCAAGTGTTCCCGCGCCGCGTCCAACAGTTCGGGAATTCGTTCGATGCTGAACACCCGTGCAACCAGTTGCGCCAGCAGCGCCGTCTGGTAGCCCGAGCCGGTGCCGATTTCCAACACCCGGTCCGCCGGTTGCAATCGCGCCGCTTCCAGCATCCACGCGACCATGTAAGGCTGTGAAATCGTCTGGCCGTAACCGATCTCAACGGGATGATCTGCGTAAGCTTCCGCCAGACTCGCGCCGGGACAAAACAAATGGCGCGGCACCGTGGCGAACGCCGCCAGCACGCGCTCGTCGCGGATGTTCCGGCCGCGCAGTTGCTCGGTGATCATTTCTGCGCGCCAGTAATCCGGCGTGTCCTGCGGCTCCGACGGGTGATGAAGGTCAGCGTTCACGCCAGTAATGCCACAACAACCTGATTTGCCGAAAGAGGTCCTTTATCGGGCGGATGTGACTGTGCTCATCCGCATAAATCGTGGCCACAGGCACGCTGACAATGGGA